>Ga0302278_10000224_pt1 | contig 72972 bp, 61 predicted proteins | sample III_Bog_N3_2_FD_194543 | JGI IMG/M metagenome (GOLD analysis project Ga0302278, IMG submission 194543) | Peat permafrost microbial communities from Stordalen Mire near Abisko, Sweden - III_Bog_N3_2 | ecosystem: Environmental > Terrestrial > Soil > Wetlands > Peat | place: Sweden: Abisko...
CGGGCTTTCAGCCTTTTTTAATGGAGGCGCGGGGCTTGGGGCGCGGGGCGCGAGGCGGGACGGTTGAAGGGGTTCAATGGTTGAAGGGTTAGAAGGTTAAAAAGGTTGAAGCGCGCAGGGGTTTGGATGGGGCGATCCCGCAAGCGAGGGACCTCGTCCAAAAGCGGCGTCTTGCCGCCGCACTCCAAAGGCGGGGGGGTCAGGTGTGGCGGGCGAGCCATTGTTGCGCGGCGGGGGCGTCTTGGCGGGACCATTGGGTGACCAGATTGTCCATCGCGGCGGTGCGCACGGGGCCTTCGGGAAATTGCGCCACCCAGTCGGCGGCGGCCTGGGGCTGTTGTTGCGCCCAGCGTTCGATGATGGAGACGATGGTGTCTGCCTGCTGCCGGCCGGGGGGGAGTTGCTGAAGGGCGAGGGTGGCGGCGGAGACGGGGTCTTGTCCGGCCCACGCGACGGCTTCGCCGGCGAGTACGTTGGCCCGCAGGTCGGGGTCCGGGATTTGCTCGGCCCAGGCCACGGCGTTGGTGGCGTCGCCGGTGGCCCATTCGGTGGCCGCGCGGCGGATGAGGTCGTCGCGGGACGCCGTGGGGGGGAGATCCACGGCCAGTTGCAGGGCGCCGGCCGGGTCGGAGCGGACGGCTTCGCCGGCGATGGCGGTGAGGACGCTGGAGCTTTCGTCCGGGTCGGTCAGGGAAAGGCCCCAGTCGGTGGCGCTGGCGAGATCGCCGCCGGCCCAGACGAGGGCCAGGTTTTCGGCGGCAAGCTGGCGCTGGTCGCCGGCGGGTTGTTGGCTCAACCAGGCGGCGACGGCGGCGGGATTCTGGCCGGCCCAAAGGCGAACGACGCGGCGGCTCAAATCGCGGGCGAATTCGACGGGGGGGGCGTGGTTCAAGGCGGCCAGCACGCCGGGCAGGTCGCCGGGGTTCAGGCGGGCGAGGTAGTCGGTGATGAATTGTTCGCGTTTAAGGGGGTCGGACTCGGTCGCAAGGGCTTGCAGGAGTTGGGCGAGGTGATCGGCCAGCGGATTGACGGGCGCGAGCGGGTCGGCGGCCGGCCGATGGTGGAGGTTGGCGGCGGCCAAAACCCGGTCGGAGGGGGTGACGGGTATGGCGCTGGTCGCCGGGATCGCGGCCGGGGGGCCGGCGGGTGGCGGAGCGGGCGGGCGGAAGTGCCGGATTCCGGCCGTGAGCAGAACTCCGGCCACAGCCACCCCCAGCCAACGGGCCGGCTGGGGGTGGGCGGGGGGGCGGCGGGAGGTTCGGGTTGGGTTCACGCGGTGGCGGCTTACGGGCTGGCGGTCACGTTGGTGAAGGTGGCGGTGTTGAGCACGGTGTTGGAGACGCTGCAAACGGGCAGCCCGATGTAGACGTTGGTGGCCATGGTGATGGAGTTCGTGGCCAGGGGGGTCCAGTTGGTGCCGTCGGGGGAGTAAGAGCCGATGAAGCTGGCGCCGTTCCGCGCGACGCGCACCCAGTAGGGGGCGGACAATCCGGGCTGGGTGGCGGTGGAACTGGCGGAGCCGCCGGTGGCGGCGCGTTCCTGGAAGGCGACGCCATTGGTGGTGGCGGCGGTGACGGGGGCGAGGAACATGATGGCGTAGGCGGAATTGGCATTGGTGCTTTCGCGGACCATGACGCCGGCCTTGGCCCAGGGGGCGGTGGGCTGGACGCTGAGCACTTCGGCCTGGATGCTGCAATGGTTGCCGCCGGGCTGATACACGTAATGGAAGGCATCGGCGGTGTTCCAAATGTCCGCGCCGGAGCCTTTGATGTTGAAGGTGCTGTTTGCGTAGGTCGCGCCGCCGGCCACGCCGACGGCCCCGATATCGGAGCTGACCCACGGGCTGGGCACTTCCGCCCCCGAAGCGACTTGCAGGGCAAAGTCATCGAACGCGGCCCATGAACCGGCGGTGCCGGGCGCCTGAAACGCCACGGCCACATACCGGCCGGCGTCGGCGGCGACGGCGGTGTAGTTGAGGGTGTATTGCGTATAAGCGCCGCCGTTGCCGGTGTTGTTGAGGGCGGCGGTGGAGGTGGCGAGGGTGGTCAGCGAGCTGAAGGCGCCCGAGGGGCTGGCGGCGCTGAGCAGGGAGACGCTCTGGCCGGCGTTGGCCCAGGAGCTTTTGGCCCACCAGGTGAGGGTCAATTGATCGCCGCTGTTCAGTTGGTAGGTGGAGATCTGGTAAGCCCCGCTGTCGCCCTGGTCGCAATAGGTCGAGACATGGCCGCTGTGGGTGGCCCAACTGCCGTCGCCGGCGTAATCCACGCCCGAGCTGACATAGGTGCTGCCGGCATTAAGCCAGCCGGCGACGTCGTTGGTGCCGGACCCGTTGAAGCCGCCGCTGACTTTCCAGGCGAAGGTGGTGCCGGCGGTGTTGGTCTCAAAACCGGAGTTGAGGAGGCCGATTTGGATCAAATTAGCGGCGGGGGTGGCGCTGACCTGGCTGGAATCGGCGCTTTGACCACTGCCATTGACGGCGCTGACGACATAATAATAGGTGGTGCCGTTCACGGCGGTGAAGTCGGTGTAACCGGGGGTGGTGGGGCTGGCGATGGTGGCATAACCGCTGCCACTGGTGGTGGAGCGCTGCACGTTATAGCTGGTCGCGCCGGTGGACGGATTCCAATTCAGGGCGACTTGGTTGTTCCCCCCGCCGGCGGTCAAGCCGGTGGGAGTGGCGGGCGCGGACAGGGTCAGGGAGACATTGGTGAGAATAAACGTGGTCACGGAATCGGCCGGCAGCGTGGCGGCAAAGCTCTGGCTGGACACCGAGATGGCCGGCTGGGAAACCATGTTCCCGCCGGACGAGGTGCGGGTGGATGACACGGTGGGGGGCAGGCTGCCGAAGGCGGAGAGATTATAATTAATGGACAAACTCGAGCCGGTGTCGTTCACGGCCACGATGACGAGCGATTGGTTGGTGGGATTGAAGGCGCCGACGGAATAGTTGTCATTGATGTTGATGATCTGGGAACCGGGCCGGACGTATTCACTGAACTGGCCGAACGTATAAAACTTTTCATTGATGGTGTAGTTGGTGGTGGTTTCATTATCCAGCGCATTTTGCAGGAAACCATAGCCGGCCCGGTTGTCCACGGCCTGCCAGACGATCCAGGCCCGTTCGTGGCCGATGGTGATGTCGTCGTGAATGCGGCGGGCGAAACCAAGGCCGGAGCCGTCGGTGTCCGTATATTCCTCGCAAAAGCCGGGCTTGTTCAGGCTGGTCTCGAGACTGTAGAAGCTGGCGGGATTGGCGCCGCCGTAGTCATGGGCGGTGAGCAGGGTGACATAGTTGGCGGCGGAGCCGTAGGCGTTCAGGGCGGTGGTGGCATCGGACTGGCTGTAAGTTTCGGGCGCATCAATGCCGGTGGTGGCGGCCCCGGCGGTCACCAGGGCGGCGTGCAGGTCGTTGACCATGCGGGCCTGCTGGCCGGAGTCCATGTGGCAGCCTTCTTGGGCGTTGCCGTTGGTGGCGAAGCCCCAGGGCCCCTCGGGTTCGTTCATGGGCGTGACCTCATCAAAGTGAACGCCATCGAGCACGGTGAGGTTGCTGACGACGGTGGCGAGATAGGTGGCGAAGTTGGTCTCGTAACTCGTTTGCAAATTGTCATTGTGGCCGTTGTTGCCCATGGCCCCGGTGACACTGCCGCTGACGGTCATCCACCAGGGCGGCGAGTTGGCAAACGCCTCGACATGGTTGGCCCCCAGCCGGAGGGCCTCGCCCATGATCCAGCGTTGATTGGCGTCGGCGTTCCAGTTCCACACGCCGTTGGTGGGCTCGAAGCCCTGCATGTTTTTTTGAAAGCCCAGTTCGTTCTTAATGTTGGGGTTTTCCCCGCCGCCAATGTTGTAGCGGATGATGTTGAGTTTCAAGGTGGAGAAAATGAGGGAGCAGTAGTTGGTGCGGTTGGAATAACCGCCCACGACATTGGCAAACCAGCACAGCGAGGTGCCCCAGCCTTCATAGTTTGTCACGAGCACGGTGCCGGGGTCCACCGTGGCGTTGATGGTCTGCGCCGGCAAGGCCGGCGCCCCCGCGCACAGGAGCCAGGCGCACAGGGCGAGGAGCCAGCCCCGGGCGGATGGGAAAATGGATTTGGCCCTCCGGGGGCCGTGAGTGGCCCCGGGCGGGTGGGATGGGTTGGCAGGTTGGTTGATTTTCATATTGATTTGGGTTGGGCACGGGCATTGGTTGGTCTGAGTGCATGATACGGCCAAAACGGGCCGCAGCAAGCTTCAGCGGGTTTCAACGATAAGCCATGAGTTTAAGCGCTGCCGGGATTGCAAACCATCGGGAAAGTTCCCGATGCCGGACCGGGGAAGGCAAGGACGGGGAGGTTGGACAGAATGACAGAATGGACAAAATGGGAAAGCCGGCGAAAACGCCGGGGAAGGGGACGCGGCCGGCGGGCGGAGAATAAGATTCAATGGTCAAAGGTCAAAATTCAAGGACCGGACGGCGTGACCGGAGCAGGCTTGTCCGCCGCCGGGCGCATCTGACACTGCCCCCGAAGCGCCCATGTCCAAATCGGCGGATGATCCGAAGATCCTGAGCCCCACCGGGTTCAACGGCCGGCAGGTTTGGAAACCTGCGAGACCGCAGACTTGGAAGTCTGCGGCACTTGGCTTCCGGCCGGTGGCAACCGGGGGCAGAGTGCCTCGAGATGCGCCCTCCGCCGCCCGGCAAAATACAACAAGTTTGACTGGCTTCTAAAACCTGCGTAACTTAAGCAGAGCATGTTGGCTGCTAAATCAAAGGTCGAGGGTCAGGCGACTGCCTCCCCCTCCAAATCGGATCTGAACCGTTCCTGGAAAATTCTCGTGGAACCGGTGGAACCATTTCTGGATCAGGTCACGGAACGCCTGCTCCGCCAGGCGAATGACTTCGACCCCAAACTCGTCCCTTACGCCCAATACGCCCTGACGGGCAATGGCAAACATCTGCGCCCCGCGCTGGTGGGCCTGGTGGCGGCGGCGCTGGGCCGCGTTTCCGATGAACATGTCACGGTGGCGGTGATCATCGAGATGGTCCATCTGGCGACGCTCGTCCACGATGATATTTGTGATGAGGCGGAAATCCGCCGGGGCAAGCTGACCCTGGCCTCGAACTGGGGAAATGAAATTGCCGTGTTGTTTGGGGACTGCCTGTTTGCCCGGGCCTTGGAACTGGCGGCGGGGTTTCCCACCCCGGAAGTGTGCCGGGCGGTGGCGACCGCCACGAACACGGTCTGTGCCGGGGAAATCCTCCAGACGCAGAATCGCCGGAACTTCGCCGCGTCGCGCCACGATTATTTCCGCGTGCTCGGGATGAAGACCGGCGAATTGTTCACGCTGTCCTGTGATCTGGCCGCCTATTTGAGCGGGGTCACCGGTGAAGAACGCAAGCAGTTGGGCCAATTTGGCGCGGCCTTTGGCATTGCCTACCAGGTTTTTGATGACTGCGTGGATTTGTTCGGCACGGAGGCCGAGGCCGGCAAATCCCTGGGCACGGATCTGGAGAAGGGGAAGCTGACCTGGCCGCTGCTGCTCGCCTGGGAACGCGCCGGGGCCGACGACCGCCTTTTGCTGGAAAGCCTGATTCTGAACTGGGAAGCAAAAAACTTTGGCGAAATCAACCGGTTGTTGGTAAAGTATGAGACGTTCAAACCCTCGCTGCAGATCATCCAGCGGTATTTGGATGAATCGCGCACGGCCCTGGGCGGACTGCCGGAATCGGCCGGCCGGGCCGGGTTGCTGGGGTTGACGAATTTTTTAGCACAACAAACCGGCCTGCTCGTGGTTTAACCTGAACTATGCCCGACTCCGCCAAACCGCTGGAACCGAACGCCGCTCCCGAAACCATCGAGGAAGAGCGTGAGGAGGTTCTGGTGCGCCGCTCGCGGCGCGGCGATTTGAAGGCGTATGATGATTTGGTAAGGCGTTATCAGGAGCGGATTTACGCCACCATTTACCACATGACCTCGAATCACGAGGACGCCAATGATCTGGCGCAGGAGTCGTTCATCAAGGCGTTTCAGGCGCTGGGTTCCTTCAAGGGCGGCTCCAGTTTCTACACGTGGCTCTACCGGATTGCGGTCAACAAAACGATCAATTTTCTCAAGCAGCGGAAGAACCGGACGCACATGAGTCTGAACGACCTGGACTTCAATGCCGAGCATGATCCGGACTTGATGGCCTTGATTTCCCATAAAACCCCGCAGCGGGACGCAGGGTTGAATGAATTGCAGGAAAAATTGAACGCCGCGCTGCTCAAGTTGTCAGAACAACACAGGTTAGTGGTGGTATTGCATGACGTGCAGGGGCAGTCGCATGAAGAGATCGCGAAAGTGATGGATTGCAATATCGGCACCGTGCGTTCGCGGTTGTTTTACGCGCGGCAGCAGTTGCAGTCGGAATTGGCAGATTATTTAAAGTAAAATGAACGAGTCCGAAACCCATTTTGAACAGTTGAGCCGGTTGCTTTCGCTGAAGGGCCGCGAGGTGCCGCCCCCGGGCTATTTTAACGGTTTTTCCAGCCGTGTCATCCACCGCATCCGCCAGGGTGAGGCCGCCAAGGCGGATGGGTTCCTGGCCCGGCTGTTTGAGGAAGCCCCGTGGCTGCTCCGGTTCATCCGCAGTTTCGAGGCCCGGCCGGCCTATGCCGGCACCTTTGTCTCCGTCCTCTTCCTGTTGCTGGTGGCCGGCATCGTTTATTCCGATCATCCGGAAGTCGCCACCGAGACCCTCATGCCGACGACGGCGGCCGCCACGGGCGGTTCCCCGCTGGCGGTGGTCACCCCCAATTTCATGGAACAGGCCCCGAGCCAGTCGGCGGACTTCGTTTCCAGCACCAACCCGGTGTTGAGCCTGGATCCCGGGGCTTCCGCCTTTGGCGGCCAAAACTCGCTGCTCCAGCCCGTGGGTTTCACCCGCTGAATTATCAAACGCAGGGTTGAATCCCGGTCGTGATTCTCCTTTAATGGCCGGGTGCCAACCAAAGTCATTGCGGTCGCCAATCAGAAGGGTGGGGTGGGTAAAACCACCACGGCGGTGAATCTGGCGGCCTGCCTGGCCGCAGTGGATCTGCGGGTGTTATTATTGGATCTGGATCCCCAAGCCAATGCCACCAGCGGGGTGGGTCTGGAGAAGATCGAGGGGGCGAGCGCCTACCGGGTGTTGCTCGGCGAGGGGGCGCTGCTGGATAAAATCAAACCCACGGCCTTTGAACGGCTCGAGGTCATTCCCGCCGAAATGGATCTGTGCGCCGCCGACCTGCAAATGTCGCGAATGGATAATTATCTGTTTCGGCTGTCGGAGGCCCTGGCCCCGGTGCTGGCCGCCGGCCGGCACGACGTCATTTTGATTGATTGTCCGCCGTCGCTCGGGCTGTTGACCTTGAACGCGTTTGTGGCCAGCGAGGGACTGCTCATCCCGTTGCAATGCGAGTATTACGCCCTGGAGGGGATTTCCATGCTGCACCGGATGCTGGATCAGTTGCGGGCCGCCGGGGTCAACCCCGGGTTGGAGATTTTTGGCGTGGTCATGACCATGTTTGACGGCCGCACGAAGCTTTCCAATGAAGTGGTGAACGAAGTCCGCACCCGGCTCGGGGACAAGGTGTTTGAAACGCTGATCCCGCGCAGCACGCGCCTGGCGGAGGCGCCGAGTTTTGGGAAGCCGATCATCTACTATGACCAATACAGCAGCGGGGCGTCCGCGTATCAATTGCTGGCGCAGGAGGTGGGGGCGCGGCTGGCGGCGGTAAAAAAGTGACCGCCGCACGGGAATTGCTTTGTTTTTGCCAAGAACCGTGTTAAAAAAGTCAAAACCGGGCGAGTGCTTTTCAGAAGGTAAATCATCCTTGGTTCCGGTAGCAAAACTAAACTCGAACAGACAAAAAATTAATTTTACCGGACCAACGCCAAAACTTGCCGCCGCCGGGGGAATCCCGTAATCTGCGAACCGTTTTGTGGCTGGTCTGGCAAAAAATACAAATATATGGCCCGAGAAATTTTGGAAATGGTGGTGGAAAAGGCGACCCTGGAACTGCCTGATACGAAAACCCTGCGCTTGAAATGGCCCGGGGGGTATGAGCCGGATTTCAAGACGGGCCAGTTCATCACGATTTACTGGCCGGACACGCCGACTTATAAACGCGCCTATTCGCTGTCCTCCTGCGCCCTGGACCGCGGCCATTATGAAATCACGATCCGGCGGGATGGCAAAATGGGCACGCGCATTGTGGATTGGGCGAAGGAGGGCGACACCCTGCATGTGATTCCGCCGGTCGGGAAATTCCTGCCCGTTTACGAGCCGAACAAACATTTGATCTGTGTCGCCGGTGGTTCCGGGGTGACGCCCTTCCGCGGTTTTGTCCGCGAAGCCACCCGCCGGAAATTGGAAACGAAAATCACCGTCCTTTACAGCGTGCGCACCCCCCAGAGTATTATTTTCAAGGATGAATTCCACCAGATGGAACTGGAAAACCCCAATTTCAACTTCTATGTCACCTGTACGCGCATGCATGAGGACGAGCCCTGGGAAGGCCGGCGCGGGCGCATCACCTCCAAATGGGTGCAGGAACATGTTCACGATCTGGCCAACACGGTGTTTTACGCCTGCGGCCCGAACGAACTGGTGGAATTTGCCGAAGACGTGGTGATCCACGGCCTGGGGGTCCCCAAGGAACAGATGAAAACGGAAAAATGGGGTTGAACCGGATTCTTTCCGGGCGGATACTGATGAATTGACCGGGAGGCGGTGGCCGGTGAACGGCCCCGCCTCGTTCGATTTTTGGCTTGAACAACATGACGCTGAAACGCACTCCGCTGTATGCCGCCCACCAAAAACTGGGGGGCAAACTCATTGAATTTGGCGGCTGGGAGATGCCGGTCCAATACACCAGCATCACGGACGAGCATCTGGCGGTCCGCCAGGCGGGCGGAATTTTCGACATCTCGCACATGGGCGAGGTGTTTGTGGGCGGCGCGGGGGCCGAAGCTTTTCTAAACCAGACGCTCACCAACGACGTCCGGAAACTGGCCCCCGGCCAGGGGCAATACACCCTCATGTGCAATGAAGCCGGCGGGGTGGTGGATGATCTGTATGTCTACCGGATGAACGCCACTGACTTCCTCCTGATCATCAACGCCTCGCGGATCGAGACGGATGTTCCCTGGCTGGAAAAAGCCAATGCCGGGCGGGCGGAGTTGCGGGATATGTCCGGTGAATTGGCGGCCGTGGCCGTGCAGGGACCGGCGGTGGCGAAGTTCATTGACGCCGCGCTGCCGGGCGGGGCCTGCGGCGGGACCGAAGTCCACAAAATTTCCGAACTGAAGAAAAACCAGATTGGGATTTTCATTTTTGACTATGCCACCCTGTATGTCGCGCGCACTGGTTACACCGGGGAGGATGGCTTTGAAATCGTCGCCCCGGCGGAAAAGATCGAGGCCGTCTGGAACCGCCTGCTCGAAGCCGGGCGGCCCTTCGGTCTGAAACCCGCCGGTCTGGGCGCCCGCGACACGTTGCGCACCGAGATGGGCTACCCGCTTTATGGCCACGAACTCGACGAGACCACGACGCCGATTGAAGCCCGCGTCGGCTTTTTCGTCGCGCTGGACAAGGGGGATTTTATTGGGCGCGCCGCCCTCGCCAGACAAAATGCGGACGGCACCCGGAAAAAGCTGGTGGCCTTTAAAATGACCGGCAAGTCCGCGCCACCGCGTCCGCATTATGCCATCCATGCGGAGGGGCGGGCCATCGGCCAGGTGGTGAGCGGCACCCAAAGCCCGTCGCTGGCGGTGGGCATTGGCATGGGGTATGTGCCGCCGGAATTCGCCCGGCCGGGGACGCCCCTGGCGATTGAAATCCGCGGCCAACTGGCCCCGGCCATCGTGGTTCCCAAGCCGATTTACAAACATTAACCGGTTAAAATAAATCTTTTGGTCCGGCGGTTTTGATGGTGAAATGGCAGCCTATTTATGAGCAACATACCTGCGGATCTGAAATACGCGAAATCGCACGAATGGGTGCGCGTCACCGGCGACGTCGCCGTGGTGGGCATCACTGATCATGCGCAGCATGAATTGACGGACGTGGTGTTTGTGGAACTGCCCGCCGTGGGCCGGCGGGTGAAAGCCGGCGAAACCTGCGCCGTGGTGGAATCCGTGAAAACCGCCAGCGACATCTATTCGCCCGTGAGCGGCGAAATTTTGGAGATTAATCCCGCCGTGGTGGAGACGCCCGCCCTGGTGAACACGGAACCGCACGCGGGCGGCTGGTTTTTTAAAATCAAATTAAGCCAACCGGCGGAACTCAACGCCCTGTTGTCGCCGGAACAATACCAGGCCCAGATTGGGGGCTGAAGCAACCGGGGGGATGGCGGGCGCTTGCAAACGACGTGGTTCTCAGCTACATGTTAAGCATGAAACTTTCAGTGACGCTTGACCGTGACGAAGATGGCATCTGGGTGGCGGAATGCCCGGCGATTCCCGGCTGTGTGAGTCAGGGCAAGACCAAGCCGGCGGTGCTGAAAAACATCAAGGAAGCCATCGAACTGTGTCTCGAAGTCCGGGCCGAACGCGGTCTGCCGCTCACCATCGAAACCTGCCAGGTGGAAGTGGCGGTCTGATGCCGACGCTTCCAATCTTGAGTGGCCGCAAAGTGGTCCGGGTTTTTAAAAAAGCAGATTTAATCCCGTGAAAATCCGATTGTTCATCAAACCGTATTGCTCCTGGTGCCACAAGGCCGTCGCCTGGCTGGACGAGCGCGGGATTCAATACGAGACGCTGGATGTGATTGCGGACAGCAAGGCGTTCACGGAAATGATCAACCTCTCCGGCCAGCGGTTCGCGCCGGTCATCGAGGTGGATGGCGAAATCCTCGCCGACTTCGGGCCGGAGGAACTCGCCCGGTTTTGGGAAACGCGGGTCAAAAAATAAACCCGCCCGTTTGCGGATTTACACGAATTGACTCCGGGCTTATCCTGCGGCGAGTTGATTCGGCTCATTCACGGATCCACTGAATTAAGATGAAGACCACTGAACTCAAACCGCGCCCCCGCCTGCCGGACTGGCTGCGGATGCCGCTGCCCACCACCAACACCTTTGCCCGCACCCGCACGCTGTTGGATGAACTAAAGCTGCATACGGTTTGCGAGAGCGCCAAGTGTCCGAACCATTGGGAATGTTGGAGCAAAGGCACGGCCACCTTCATGATTGCCGGGGATCGCTGCACCCGCGCCTGCGGGTTTTGCGCCGTCAGCACCGCCAAACCCCTCCCGCTGGAAGCCGACGAGCCGATGCGGGTGGCCGAGGCCACGCGGCGCATGAAGCTCCGGCATGTGGTCATCACCGGCGTGGCCCGGGATGATTTGGCGGATGGCGGTGCCGGGCACTTTTCGGAAACCATCGAGGCGGTGCGCCGGCTGAACCCGGGCATTGTCATTGAGGTGCTGGTGCCGGATTTTAATGATAATGAGGCGGCGATTGACCTCGTCCTGGCCGCCCGGCCGAAAATTTACAATCATAATCTGGAGACCGTGCGCCGGCTGACGCCGGAGGTGCGGCACCGCGCCACGTATGACCGGTCACTGAAGGTGTTGGCGGTGGTGAAAGCCCGGGGGGCCGCCGGTGTTTACACCAAGTCCGGCCTCATGCTGGGGTTGGGGGAAACCCTGGAAGAGGTCGTGGAGGCGATGGAGGACTTGCGCCGGGCCAAGTGCGATCTGCTCACGCTGGGCCAATATTTACAGCCCACGTTAAAACATTTGCCGGTGAAGGAATTCATTGCGCCGGAGCAATTCACCGCATATGGGAACGTGGCGCGGGAACTGGGTTTCATCCACGTCTCCAGCGGGGCGTTGGTGCGCAGTTCCTACCACGCGGACGAATTTAATGGGTGACCGGGGGGCGGCTGAATTCCCGTTTCCCCGCAACGGGATTTTAAGGCCGGGGGAATTAAGCCTGACTGGTGGTTTCAGATGCCGGCCGCAGCCCAGGGTGGTTTTCCATTTTTTGTGAATTTTTCCGGGGCGCGCCACCCCACAACCGGGTAAACCAGCCCGGTCAAACGGGGTTGGCCCCGGCAGACCACCCAAAATGGCGCTACAGTCCGGGCCGGGATGGCCGATAGGGAGGCAGGGTTATGCTTTGATGCGGAAGGTCCGATTCAAAGCCGCCCTGCCACCATGTTAACTTTAAAAGTCGGCACGGCCAAAATATCGCAAAAGTTGACGACGCTCAGCATTAGCTGGCTCAACAACGAATTTGTGGCGGCGAGCATTCATCGCGGCGTGGTGGGGGAGACCTGGCAGGCCACGTTTACGCCGGAAAGCATGCCGGACTTTGCCAGCCTGGTGCGCGAAGCCGTGCAGAAGACGAATTATCACGGCACGACGGTGTCCTTGCTCCTGGCCAATCCCCGCCTGGCGCAAAAACTGGTGGATGTGCCGCCGGTCTCCGGGTCGGGCCTGGTGAAAATCATCCAGCGGGAGGCCCAACAACAGAAATTTTTCAACGACGAGGCGGCTTGGACCTTCCAAAGTTCGCTCACGGTCAAAGGCGTCCAGCGCGTCATCCTGCATTTGCTCCCCAAAACCCTGTTGGACTCCCTCATCCAGGCCAGCGAGAAAAACGGGCAGCTCCTCACTTCCGTCGTGCCGGTGTCCGCAGTGTTGCACCAACAATTGACCCGGTTGCCCATCAACAAGGACGACGTGGCGCTGCTCGCGGCGGAGACCGGCGGCTTCACCACCGTCGTGGTCGGGCGCGCGGACGGGCAATTGTTGTTGGTGCGCACCCTCCTGGGCGACTGGAACAAGAACATGGACCGGATGATGGTGGATTTGAAACGCACCATTGCGTTCATCACCCAGCAGTTTGATTTGAGCATCAATGCCGGCGTGTGGCTGTTCGGCCAGGGGGCGGAGCAGCAGGCGCCCGTGCTGCAACTGCTGCTGGCCCAACCCGTCAGCGTCAGCCCGGTGGAATACAAGCCGGATTATTGGACGATCCAAGCCGCCAAACTGAGTCACGAAACCACCCCCAATTTCATTGCCGCCGAGCTGCAGGAGGCGCCCCGGCGCCGGATTTTCGGCCGGGTGGTGGCGGTCTGCACCGCGTTGTTGGTGCTGGGGTCGGTCGCGGTGGCGGTGGGGTTGCACGCGCTGGCGCAGCAGGCCACGGCGCACTTGGATACCCTGCGCAAGCGCGCCGGCCAGTTGCAGGCGCAGTGCCACGATCTGGAACAGCGCAACACGGACCTCGCGGGAAAGGATCAATTCATCAAGCAGATCGTCCAGGGGCGGCAGCCGCCGGTGCCCGCCTGGTTTGCCGGGTATTTGAGCGAGGCGCTGCCCGCCGAACTGGTGGTGACCAATCTCCAGGTTAAGTGGGATGACCATCGGTGGAAACTTTATCTGGCCGGAACCCTTCAGGCCACCGGGAAGTCCCCGGCGCCCACCACGTTTTCCAACGCCGTGGTGGTGCTGGCTGACCGGCTCACTGCCGACCCGTTTCACCTGACGATTCTGCGCCGCAGCGATCTCGAGCCGCCCACCCCGGAAAAAACCAGCGTTCTGCACACTTGGTTCAGCAAGGCCAGCGCCCCGGTGCCGGTGGAAAACCAATTCTGGATTGAGGGGGAGATGCGATGAGCACCCCGCCCCCACTCCCCAACCGCGCGCCGCAATCCGTCACCAAACCGAGCGGTTTCAATTATTTGACCCTGCTGTCGCGCGTGGTGGTCGCCGGGGTGCTGGCGGCCTCGGTCTGGCTGCTCTGGTGGAGTTATTACCGGGTTTACCTCCCGCAGCTGAAGGAACCCACCGAACTGAATGCCACGGTGGCCAAACTGACCGTCACGGCGGATGATCTGGATCGCCAGTGGTCCAAAGCGGACATTGAACAAATCAACAATAAATTCGCGGGCGTCCAACCCCAGATGTTCACCGACCAACTCGAATTGGAATCCTGGCTGGCGGATTTTACGGGCCAATTCACCGCCCAGGGGATGGATATAAAGACAGACATCAAAGCCGGCCCCGCCGGCACCAACGCGCCCGCCGGAGCCGCCCGCGGGTTCCTCATCATACCCGTCACGCTGGCCATCACCTTCCATTCCGGGCCCGATGCGGGCGACCTGCCGCCGCCCAGCCAGCGGTTGCTTCAGTTCGTGCAGCGCCTCACCACCCGGGAAAAAAGCGCCGTGCTCACCGACTTGAGCCTGTCCAGCGGCACCAATTCCATTGACCAGGCGGTGCTGGGCTTCAATTTTTGGGCGGGCGCGAAGGAGGCCAAATGAAAATTTACGCCAAGACCCTCAAGACTTGGACCATTTCCTTGCTGGCCATCGGCGCGGTGGGGTTCATGGCCTATCAAATCATGCAATCCCGCGCGGTCCGTTATAACCCACCGCTTCCGGTTCCCCTGCTGCCCGCACTGGTGGCCACCAATTCCGCCGCCGCCACCGCCGCCGGCGCCCAGTCCCCAACCAACCTCCCGACCATTGACGTTGCTTTTGTGGAAACGCATTGGTCCCAGTGGGTGGAGGCCCCCCACCGCGATCCATTTTTGCAGATCAAGCCAGTTTTCGTCCCTGTCAAGGTCGTCAAGACGAACCAAGTGTCGCAGTTGGATCATTTCACCTTGAAAGCCATTTGGCGCCAACATGGCGTCAGCCTGGCCGCCATCAATCAAGGCATCTACCGGCAGGGGGACGCGCTGGAAGATTACCAGATTGGCCGCATTGACGATAAAGGCGTCTGGCTCGAAATCAACGGCCGGAAAGAACTCCTTGGTTTTGCCCGGCCGACCCGGATGAGCGCCCCGGAAATTCCCGCCGCCGAGGCCCCGGCTCCCGAGCCGCAACCCAATGATCCCGCGTATATTTTAGCCCACCTACCAAAGTTATGAAAAACCAATCCACCGCGCCACAACCGGCCGCCGCCAGGTCACCGCTCGCCGCCGCTCCGGTTGTCTCTTCGCCGCAGGGCGGCTCCCGCGCCGCCGCCGGGTGCCGCCGCCTCGCCCTGAGTCCCGGCAATTCCGTTTACACCAGATGGCTGTGGGCGGTGCTGGGTTTATGCACTGTGGGTGGCTCAGCCCTGGCCGATCCCACCAATTCCCCGGCCCCGGTCACTCCGCCCCCGCCGGTGTTCACCTTTCGAACCAATGCCGTGTCCGCCAGTCCGGCCACTACGGCCCCGGTTCCTTTGGCGACTACGGTGTCCATCAGTGCGGCCCCGCCGGTCCCCGCGTTGAAGCCGATCCCGATGGCCGCAGTGGATACGGATGATTGGACCTCGCTCGTCCGCTCGGCGTCATCGGTCGTCCGGCCCGTCCCGCCCAGCATGGGGGTCGTCATGCCCATGCCGCCCGCCGGCATCAACGCGGACTTGCAACAACACACCCAGGGCAAGATCATCGAACGATTTACCGCCGATAATCTTGATTTGCGAACGGCGCTGGCGATCTTTGCCAACCAGAACAACCTTAACATCGTCCCGGACAACGACGTTTCCGGCACCGTGACCCTGGATGTTCACAACCTGCCCCTGGATCAAATGATGCGCGCCCTGCTGGAGGCCAGCGATTGTTCCTGGCAAGAGGACGATGGATTAATTCGAGTTCGCAAGGCCGAGACCCGCACGTTTGTCATCAATTACCTGCGGCTCAAGCGCACCGGCATGGATAATAGTTCGGCCTCAATCGCACCCGCCGCATCCGGTGGTGGCGGTGGCGGCAGCAGCGGCGGCGGTGGCGGTGGCGGCGGCGGTGGCGGCGGTGGTGGCGGCGGTGGTGGCGGCGGTGGTGGTTCCAGTGTCAATCTAACGGTGGATAACACGACCGATTTCTGGACGGAACTCCGGGCCGAACTGGGTTTTATCCTCACGCCAGAGGGCCTGAAATCGCTGGCCATCAACAAGACCGCCGGCATTATCGAAATCACCGACCGACCCTCGGCGCTCCGAAAGGTGGAACATTACCTGAGTGCCACCGAAGACAGCGTCAACCGGCAGGTGGATATTGAAACCAAGATTTACGACGTCACCCTCAACAACTCTTTCCAATTTGGCATTGACTGGAATCATGTCGCGGAGGCCTACGCCGGCAGCCTCGGCTTCGGCACGGCCACGCTGCCAACCGCCATCGGCAGTGGTTCCTCGCTGGGCAACTCCGCCTTGGGCGGCATTAACAACTCGCCGTCGGCGGCGGCGTCCGGAGGTTCGGCGGGGGCGCCCGCCTCGCTGGTGTTCAACAACCTGAACACCTCCGCCGCCATCAACGCCCTCCAGACCCAGGGCAGTGTGGAAGTCGTGGCCGCGCCGCGCATCCGCACCTTGAACAATCAAACCGCCGTCGTCAAGGTGGGGCAGGAACTGCCGTTCTTCTCCTCCAGCAGCATCAACAGCCAGAGCGCGGGCGGCAATCAATTGACCACCAGTGACACCATCACCACCGTCACCATCGGCACCATTCTGTCCATCACGCCCCAAATTTCGCAGGACGGCTGGGTCGCCATGGATATTTCCCCCGTCTTGACCAGCTTGGTGCAAGTGGACACCTCCCCGGATAAAACCGCGACCTCACCGCAATTGACCGACAAACAGGCCTCCACCCTGGTGCGGGTGCGCGACGGCACCACCGTCATGCTGGGCGGGTTGATCCAAACCGAGACCGATGCCAGCGCCAACAAGGTGCCCGTGCTGGGCAGCATCCCGGTGTTGGGCCAACTCTTCACCGGCACTTATCACAACAAGACCAAGAACGAACTCGTCATTTTAGTCACGCCGCACATTGTGCTCACCGACGAAGGCAGCGTGATCTATCACGGCGTGGGTGACGACAAGCCCGCCAAGAAGGGCTCCGCGAACTGAGCCGGCGGCGGTTTACTTTCCTGGTTGTCTTGCCGGCCCCGCCGGACTTATGCTCGCCGCATGACAGCCGATACCACTGCGGATCCCCCCGCGAGTTCCGGGCCCGAGCGGGGCGGCGGCCATTTCGTGACCACGCACTGGAGTCTGGTGGTGCGGGCCGGCGAGCCGAATTCGGTTTCCGCCCATGAGGCCTTGAGCGAATTGTGCCGCACTTATTGGTCGCCGCTTTATTGTTTCATCCGCCGGCAGGGTCATGCGCCGCACGAGGCCGAAGACCTCACCCAGGCTTTTTTTGCGCGGCTGCTGGAAAAGAACTTTGTGGCTGACGCGCGGCGGGAGCGGGGGAAGTTCCGCAGTTTTCTGCTGCTGGCCCTGAAACGGTTCCTGGCCAATGAATGGGACCGGCAACACGCCCAGAAGCGCGGGGGTTTTCACCCGACGGTGGAAATTGACCAGGCCATGGCCGAGGCGCATCTGGACGCGGAGTTGAAGCAGGAATTGTCCCCGGAAGTCCGGTTCGAACGGCAGTGGGCCACCACCCTGCTCGAACGGACCCTGGCGCGGTTGCGCGAGGAGTATATCGAAACCGGACGGGCCAAGCTCTTCGAGCATTTGAGCGCAGGTCTCACCCGCGAGGATTCCGCCGGCACTTACGGGGAGATCGCCCGGGAACTGAACCTGTCCGAGGCCTCCGTCAAGCAGGCGGGCTACCGTCTGCGCGCGCGGTATCGCGAACTGTTGCGCAGCGAGATCGGCCGGACGGTCGCGACGCCGCAGGAGATCGAGGAGGAACTGCGGTGTCTCTTCGCCTGTTTCGGCCCCTGACCGGGGCGGGCGCGATGCTGGCGGCGTTACTTTCGGCGTTTTTTGCTTAAGCAGGGGGGAAGACCAATGCTGAAAGTGAAACGAAAAACATGAACCCGAACCCAACACCCGGCCAATGCTCCCGTTGCGGGGCGGCGTTGCCCGTCCCATTTCCGGGCGGTCTGTGTCCCAAATGCCTGTTGGAGGCCGGGTTGGGCACGCAGCCGCAACCGGGGGTGGGGGAGCCGCTGGTTCCGCCGCCGCCCGCCACGTTGAAGGGCGTGCCGCAGCCGGGCGAGCAGTTTGGGCATTACCGGTTGGTGCGCCTGCTGGGGCAGGGGGGCATGGGAGTCGTTTTCGAAGCCGAGGACTTGGATGCCGGGCGCCGCGTGGCGTTGAAAATCCTGAGCCAGGCCCTGGATTCGCCGGAGGCGCGCAAGCGGTTTTTGCGCGAGGGGCAAATCGCCGCCGCGATCAATCATCCCAACAGTGTTTATGTGTTCGGCACGGAGGAAATCGCGGGCACGCCGGTGATCGCCATGGAATTGGTGGGCGGGGGCACGCTGCGGGATCGCGTGGTGGCGACCGGTCCCTATCCGGCGGCGGCGGCGGTGGACACCCTGCTTCAGATCATGGCCGGTCTCGAGGCGGCCCAGCGGGCGGGGGTGCTGCACCGGGATGTCAAACCCTCGAATTGTTTCATTGATTCCGACGGCTCGGTCAAAATTGGCGATTTCGGCCTGTCCATCAGCACCTCGGTGCGGACGGAATCGAATCTGACCGGGGCCGGTTCGCTGTTCGGCACCCCGGCGTTTTCCTCGCCCGAACAACTGCGCGGGGAGGAGTTGACCGTGCGCTCGGACATCTATTCAGTCGGGGTGACACTGTATTATCTGCTGACGGGTCGGATGCCGTTTGAAGCGCCGAACCTGGTGCAGTTACTGGTCACGGTGCTGGAACGGCGGCCGCCCTCGCCGGCGCGGTTGCGGGCCAGCATCCCCGAGGGCCTGGGCCGGGCGGTGCTGCGCTGCCTGAACAAAGATCCCGGCGGCCGGTTCGACGGCTACGCCGCTTTGCGGCGGGCCTTGCTGCCTTATGCCTCGTTCAGCCCCACGCCGGCGACGCTGGCCCTGCGCTTTGCCGCCTGGGTGGTGGACCACTTGATTTTGGGTGCGTTAAGCTGGCTGGCGTTTTTCACCCTCTACGGTGGTTTTGACAAGTTGATGAGTCCGGGACAAGATGGGCGGCGGTGGCTCGTGACCCTTTTTTCCTTCCTGGTGCCGGTGGCGTATTATGGCTGGTTTGAGGGGCGGCGCGGGGCGACTCCGGGTAAAGCCCTCTGCCGGCTGCGGGTGGTGGGATTGGATGGCACCCTGCCGGGGTGGCGCCGGGGCTTTTTGCGGGCCTTGATTTTTTGCGGAGCTTCAACGTTGACGGCAGTGGCGCTCATCTGGCTGGGGCAGGACTGGATCGTCCGGCATCCCTTCGCCGGCGTCACTGCGGGTTTGTTTCAACTGGCGCTGTTTTGCACCTGCCGGCGGGAGAATGGTTTTGCCGGGTTGCATGATTTGGGGAGCGGCACCCGCGTGCTGGCGCAATCACCGCAGCCATTCCGTCCCGGCCTGCCGCCCGCACCGGAAACTCCGCCGGCCATCGCTGAACTGGCACCGATGGGGCCGTATCACATTCTGGCGGAATTGGGGCCCAGTGCCGGGGCGCAGGTCCGGTTGGGTTATGATGCGCGGTTGTTGCGCAAGGTCTGGCTCCGGCGGGTTCCCGCCGCCACGCCGCCGGTGGCCATGGCGTTGCGGCATCTGGCGCGTCCGGCGCGCTTCCGCTGGCTGAACGGTAAACGGTCCCCCGAAGAATCCTGGGATGTCTATGAAGCGGCCACCGGCCGGCCGTTGCTGGACCTCCTGGCCACCTCACCCGATTGGGGGCGCGTCCGGTTCTGGCTGCTGGATTTGGCGGAAGAATTGCAGGCCGCCGAAAAAGACGGTTCCCTTCCGGCCGTCCTGAGTCTCGACCGGGTGTGGATCACCGCCGATGGGCGCGCCAAGCTTTTGGATTTTCCGGCCCCGGGCAGTCCCCGACCCGGGGCGGGGGAGGCGGACCCGCCGGTGCCGCCGGCGGAGTTTCTGCGGCAGACGGCCGGTTCGGCCTTGACGGGGCGGCCGCTCAGTGTGGCGCAGGCGCGCGCCTGCACTCTGGACCAGCCGTTACCGTTGTATGCGCGGGGTTTCCTGCAGCGGCTGGGAACCGCCGCCGATGCGGGGCGGGCCGGGGCGGAACTCCGGCAGTTGGTCGGCAAACCGGCGGTCATCACGCGGCGCCGCCGGCTGGCCATGCTCGGGCTGGCGCTGATTCCACCCCTTTTCTCGGCCCTCATGGCGGCCTTGGGGAGTTACTGGATGGCCAGCGAGCGCAGCATGGAAATGGTCGCCCTCCATGAAAGTTTGCGGAAGGTGGCCGCCTTGGAACCGGCGGGCACCAACGCCCCCATCCCGTCGGCGGCGGACGACGAAAAGCGCCGGCAATTAGAAATATACATTGCCGGACGGTTCCGACCGATCATCACCAATGGCGCGGCTTGGAATGGTCCGCTGACCCAGTCGCTGGTCGAACCGGCGCAACGGACCCTGGCCGCGCAGGTGGCGGCCAAATACCCCCGCGTCACCCCCGCTGAGTTCGCGGGGGCGAAGACGGTGGCCGAATCCCAACTGCACATTTCCCCGGCTTCCCCGGACGGGGCGCCGCCGTCCCGGGGATTCCCGATTATTTCCCAATTCATGGGGGTGATGCTCTATGCCTGCCCGCTGATGTATGTGGTGATTCCCTGTCTGTTGGCGGCGTTCCTGTTCCGGGGCGGCGTGATCCTGCAGGGCCTGGGCATCGCCGTGGTGGGAGGGGACGGCCGGCCCTCGCGGTGGTGTGCCTTGCGGCGCAACTTCATTGCGTGGCTGCCGTTTCTGCTCTCGCCCATGCTGGTGCATGGCGCGCACTTTCTGGTGGGTTCGCCCGGGGATTTGCTGGTGACGGCGGGGGTTTTGGGATTAATCACCGTGGTATCGCTCGCCTTGCACCGCAGCCTGCAGGACCGGCTGGCCCGCACCTGGTTGGTGCCGGGCGGCCGGATGCCGGCTGATGAATTGGCGCAGGCCAAACGCCGGAACCGTTGGGCGGTCATCCCGCTCGCGGTGGCGGCCGGTCTGGCCGCCCTGGTGATCCTGGAGGTCCAGTTTTCACATTGGGGGGCCAGGGTGCGGCAGGCATCCCAGCCGGATCCAGGGAACCTGTTTCCCGCCCGCGAGTGTATCGCACTGCTTCCGGATGGCACGCCCGCCGCCGATGCCCGGGTCTGGGTGGGCACGAATCAGAACGTCATGATCAATTGTTTCCGGCCGGGCGAATACACTTCGTTCTGGATGGAGAAACTCCAGGCGGACGCCCGGGGCCGGTTCACCCTGCCGGGCGTGGCCGGCGACCGGCAGGTGATCCTGACCCATCCGGACGGCATCCTGATGACCACCGCCGCCGGGATTCGGAGCGGCGCCTCCGTGCGCTTGCAATCGTTTGGCCGGGTCGAGGGCCGCCTGTTATCTGAAGGCCAACCCAAACCCGGGGCCGATGTCAGCATTGGGATTATTCAGGACCGTGTCAGCCTGGGGCTGACTTACAGTGCCGTCAGCGACGGGGACGGCCGGTTCACCTTCACCAACCTGCCGGCGGGCGAGTATCGCCTCGACCGCGTTTTCTGGCCCCGTCGTCACCGGGAGGGGCCGTTTACCACCCCGCCCAGTCATCAGAAGATCATTGCGGTCAGGGCGGGGGAAACCGTCCGGGTTGAATGGGGCGGCGACGGGCGTTCCGTCGTGGGTCAGGCCGCATCCGAGAATCCCGCCCTGACGGTGGACTGGCTCAACGACCATCATTCGCTGGAACTGGCGACCGCTTCCTCCGCCGGTCTGATCCAATACCTCCGTGATAGTTGGGGACTCGGGAAATCCGCCGCCGCCGAATTGAGCGTCCAGCGCGCCGCCCGTTCCTATCATCTCGAATTTGAACCGGACGGTTCCTTCCGGGCGGAAGACGTGCCGCCGGGAAAATACGAATTGCACCTTCGCGTGACCAAGCCCAAGACCGGCCCCAATCCCTTCTTGGAGCCGGACGAAGTGCTGGGGTCGCTGGTGCGGACCGTGACGATTCCCGCCGGCACGGGACCGTATGATTTGGGCCGGCAAGTTGTATCGGTCAAAGCTGAACCCGGGGTGACGCTGGATGTGGATCGGGCGATCATGGCGAGTCAACCGCTCGGGCTCACCAATTTGCCCTTCAAACCACGATGACCCGCCCGAGGGTGTGGAACTCCAGCCCCGCGACCAACCTCTGCGCGGCATCCCGGATAGACCGTAGCAACCTTGTAACTCAACGCCGCCGATCCCGCCACGTGAGCCAAAGCAGGGCGGCGATAATCACACCCGTGCCCGCCACGCAAAACGGGGCCAGATAGCGATCCACTGGCAGCGCCCCGTCCGTCGGCAAACGCAGCCGGGCCGTCAAAACCTCCCCGCCGCCCGGATAGGTGGTGCGGGCCACCACCTGTCCGTAACCCGTGACCGCCTGGGAGATGCCGGAACTGGCCAGCCGGAAAATCGGGACGCCGTATTCCGCCGCGCGCACCGGGGCCACGCGCGCATGGAGTTCGTGCTGGTGCCGGCCCCATTCCGCCACGTCCATCGTCGGCACGATCAGCAGTTGCGCGCCCTGCCGAATCAGTTCATCCGTCACCCGCGTGAAGCTGAGGTCGTAGCAGATGCAGAGGCCGATTTTTCCCCAGGGCGAATTCCAGACCGCCTGTCGCGGGGCCGGCAAGCCATCAATGAAAAAGGGAATCGGCACACTTTTGACCTGGCTGAAAACCACCTCGCCGTTGGTGCCCACTACAAACGCGGTATTATAATAGACGTGGTTTGTGACAAAATCCCGGCCGCCCACCACCAGAAACCGCCCGTGCTCGCGGCACCAGGTTTTCAAATTATCCGGCACGCCCCCTTCCAGGGTGTATTCGCTGAGGACAAAGATTTGGGAGTCCGGGTTCTTTCGCAACGCCTGATCGAGGGATTTGGCCACGGTGTAGGCGTTGGGGAATTCCCATTGGATGCCCGTGATGACCAGCGGGGGTGTTTGGCGTTCATACCGGGCGGCGGACATACAGGTGAGGAGCACGGCCAGGCCAAAGCCCGCCAGCCACAGACTCAACAGCGTCACGCAGGCCCATTGCATTTGCGGTCGCCGGAACCAGCGCCAATGGGCCAGCACCGTCACGATGGCCAGCACCAGAAACCCTTCGCCATACATGCCGAACTTAATGGGCAGCGTCAAAGTCCCATAGCCGGGCAGGGCATAACCCAGGTTCAGCCACGAGAATTTCAGGTAATATAGTTCGCTGCGGAAATATTCCACGCCCGTCCAAACCACCGGAATGAGCCAGAGCGACACCGCCCGGCCCCAGCGCCGGGTGGCCCCACAGATGATGGCCGTGAACAGTCCGATCCAAAACGCCAGAATCACCCACAGCACCACCGCCGCCGGGCCGAAGATATTCCAAAAGAAAGCCAATTGCGGCGCGTAACCGGCAACGGCCGTGGCGAGCCCGACATAAAAGGCCCGGCGGACGTTCGCTTGATTCGTCAATTGAACCAGCGCCAGGGCGTAACCGAAAATCAGCCATCCCGCCGCCGGGTGGGCCGGTGATGCGTATGCCAGATTAATACAAATCGCCGCCAGCGCCCCCCACAGCAGGGATGGTTTCCAAGTCAGCGGCGGGCCGCCGGCCCCAAGCGTGTTCATCTGGGGGACAGTCTGCCACCGGCCAAAGGTGGTTTCAATCATTCTCCCCGCCCCTGCACCTTTGGGGGGGACAAGCACTGAAACCGCCGCCAGCACCTGAGTCGGCCGAACCCTTCCCCTTCTCCCCAAGGAGAGAAAGCCGGGATGAGGGCGGGGTATTCTCTTCCCACAGGGACTTTTTGAGCTTGTCCATTGAAGCCTAATGGTAAATATAGGGGATGCTAAAAAATAAAACCGTGCTGGCGTTCCTCGATGACATCTACGAGGATCTCGAACTGTGGTATCCCAAGCTGCGGCTGGAGGAGGCGGGCTACCGCTTGCACTGCGCCGCGCCCGAACTCAAAACGTATGCCGGCAAGCACGGCTACCCCGCCGCCGCCGACCGGTTGCTGAGCGAGGTTCGGAGCGAGGATTATTGCGGATTGCTGGTGCCCGGTGGTTTCATGCCGGACAAATTGCGCCGGGACCCGAAGGTGCTGTCGCTGACGCGCGAGTTTTTTGAGCGGGGCCAATTGGTGGCGTTCATCTGCCACGGCGGCTGGATTCCCATCTCGGCCAAAATCCTGAACGGCCGGCGGGTGACGGGTTCGCGGGGCATCAAGGATGATCTGGAAAATGCCGGCGGCGTTTGGGTGGATGAACCGGTGGTGGTGGATGGCCATTTGATTTCCAGCCGGACGCCCCGGGATCTGGCGCCGTTTGCGGCGGCCATGGTGAAGTTTCTGGAGGCCGGCGGCCAATGAATGAATGGGGCAGAAGGTTGGTGGTCGGCGGACTGCTGCTGGCCGCCGTGGGGGCGCTGTTGTGGTCCGGCTTCGGCAAAGGCTGGCTGGGGCGGCTGCCGGGAGACCTCCATTATTCGAAAGGCGACTTCAGTTTCCATTTCCCCGTGGTCACCTGCCTGCTGGCGAGCGCCGGGCTGACCTTGCTGCTGTGGCTGTTTCGGAAATAATCCTTGCTTTCGGGGTTGAAAGGTTATATGTCAACCCCTAATCTCAGATCATGGCGATGACGTATCAACGCGACACATGCCGATGGGTTGCCTTTCGGGACCGGTTCCAGGCCAACGCCGTTCCAGCCCGGGCGCCGTGCGGTGCGGAAGCAGGATTCAAAAGCAGCTTCAAAATCTGCGTTCAGCTGCGTTCATCTGCGGTTTAAATCGAATGGTTCCGGCTCAGCCTATGAAAAGATTGCTGCAAGAATTGGAAACCGCGGTCTTCCGCAGAAAGCCGGAACTGGCCGGGCACCTGCTGCTGGGGCTGCCGGAGGCCAGCGTCCGCCGCACGCTCGAATTGGAATGCGTCAAGGGGAATGTGGAACCCATCGTGGCGTTGTTTTCCTGGCGGAACGGCACCAAGGCCATTGTGCAGTTCACCCCGGAGCAGCCCAGTCTCTTTCCCGGCGGCGGTTACCTGTTCATGCCCCTGACTTTGATGCTCAGCCAATTTCGCCGGTTCCCCCAGGTGGCGATGCTCCGGTTGCGTTACGCCGAAGTGGTGGGGCGGTATTTCCCCCTGTTTTGGAATGGGGCCACCGATTATCTGGCGCTGGATTTGGACCCGGCGGGCGGGACCCGGGTCGTGGTGATTGAAGACCAGGCGGATAAACTCGTGCGCGAAGCCTGCCCGACCTTCGAGGATTTTCTTTGGGACGCCATTCAGGCCAATAAAAACAACGAAGTTCCGGCGTTTGCCCGCCAGTCTAAAAAAACGGTCGCCGCGCCGGTGGCGGTGGCCCCGGCGGATCGGTCGGGCCGGGTGGAGACGGCCTTCTTCGTCCGCACCGGCAAAAAGATTCCTTACACGGATAATCCCCCGGTCTTGCGCGCGGACTTTTCCGATGAGGCCGCCTGGCAATCGCTCTGGGCCTTGATCCAGAATCCGGCGGACGAATCCCGGGCCTGCGTGAATCTCATCAGCGATCCGGCCTTCACCGGTCTGCGCGCCGACCAACTGCCGGCCCTGTTGCCGGAGGGATTCTCCCAGACGTTTGCGTTCATCATTGACCGGACGGCGCTCACGCACCCCGGTCATCCCATTCTGGTGGTTGATTTGCAAACGGAACCGGGCCGCCATTTTCGGGCGGTCGCCGCCCAATTGGGCCATATCGAGAGCAATTTGTCCATTGCCAACATGAGTTTCGATGAGTTTGCCGATGCGGTGGATAAGGAAGGTGTATTTCACGGCTTCTGAGGCGCTGGTTTTGGACAAAAAACCATTTTCTTGGTTGAAAACCGGCGTTCCCCCCCTTAAGCTCTGATCCATGGGAACGACGCCATCGCAAATCGAACAGTATATACCGATTTTGTTTCTGCTGGCCGCCGCCGTGGGTTTCGCGGCGGCCACGCTCGTGGTTTCGGTGCTGTTGGGCAAGTTTGCCAAAACCAGCGCCGCCAAGGACGCCGCCTATGAGTGCGGCAAAGACGCCATTGGGACGGGGGGCGGCCGGTTTTCCGTCAAATTTTACCTCGTGGCCATGCTGTTCATCCTCTTTGATATTGAAGTGGTGTTCATGTATCCGTGGGCCGTGGTGTATAAGGACATGCTGGCGGACCACGCCACGCGCAACTTGATTCTGGCCTCAATGATTTCGTTTCTCGGCATTTTATTCGCCGGTTACATTTACGCGCTGAAAAAAGACGCCTTGAATTGGAAGTGACCTGTCTGGGTCTGGGGTCTGGGCGGTTGATGGTTTTCAAATGCAGCGGCCGGGACGAGGCGGCATTTTTTGTACTGCGGACTTCCAAGTCTGCTGTATCGCGGGTTTCCAAACCCGCTGGCGGCACCACAAACTGGCGCATTCGACACTTGGACGGTCTGCCGATTGGGAAATCGGCGATACAGCAGGTTTGGAAACCTGCGGTACGGCTTGCGCAAGATGCGGGTTAGGTGCAGTTGCCAGTGCCGCCCTCCGGTCGTTTGGCCCCGGGCGCCGCCCCGAGTTTTTATGGCTACAATCAAATTTGGCACCAGCGGCTGGCGCGAGATCATCGCGCGGGATTTCACCTTCGACAACGTCAAGCTCGCCACCCAGGGCATTGCGGATTACCTCAAGCGCGAACTGGCCCGGCCGGGTTCCCCCATTCAGGACCGCCCGCCGGTGGTGATTCTGGGGCATGACACCCGTTTTTTGGGGCCGGAATTTTCCCTGGCCGCCGCCGAAATTCTGGCGGCCAACGGCATCGAACCGCTGTTGTGCGACCGCGACACGCCCACCCCGGTGATCGCCCACACCATCCGCCACCGCCGGGCGATTGGCGGCATTAACATGACCGCCAGCCATAATCCGGCGGTCTATCAGGGACTGAAATTTTCCACCTACAACGGCGCGCCCGCCACGCCGGAAGTCACGCAACAAATCGAGGTGAATATCGTCAAACTCCAGTCCCAAAACTGGTCGTTCAAGGGCTTGCCGTTGGGCGCCTTCCAGGCCAAAACCATCAATCCCCTGCCGGATTATTTCAAGCAGATCAATAAACTGATCAAGTTTGCGGTGCTCAAAAAGGCGAAGCTGAAGGTGGCCGTGGACTTGAGCTATGGCACGGGCCATGGCTATCTCGATGTTTTGCTGAACAAAGCCGGGGCCAAAATCACGCTCTTTCACAATGAACTGAACCCGCTCTTTGGCGGGCATCATCCTGAACCCAACGCCGCCAACATGGTGGCGGTCAGCAAGTTTGTGCGCAGCGGCCGGGCGCAAATCGGTTTGGGGCTGGATGGCGATGCCGACCGGTTTGGCATTGTGGACAAGGACGGCACCTGGCTGACGCCGAACCAAGTGCTGGCGCTGGCGTTGTATCATTTGAAGAAGAACCGGGGCTGGAGCGGCGCGGTGGTGCGCACCGTGCCCACGAGTCATCAAGTGGATGCCGTGGCGGAATTGCTCGGCGTCCAAGTGCATGAAACGCCCGTGGGCTTTAAATACATTGGCGCGTTGATGGAGAGCGAACCCATCATCGTCGGGGGCGAGGAATCCGGCGGGTTGAGCGTGCAGGGGCATGTCCCTGAAAAAGACGGCATCCTGGCCTGTCTGCTGATGGCCGAACTCGTCGCGACGGAAAAGAAATCGCTCGGCCAGATTTTGAAGGAATTGTCGAAACAGATCGGGGAATTTTACAGCGACCGCATCAATGTCGCGTTTGCGCCCGAGAAGAAGGACGCGCTGCTGGCGAAGCTGGGCGGTGGCCTGGCCAGCATTGGGGCGTTCAAGGTGGAGAAATTCATCACCACGGACGGCTTCAAGTTTTTGCTGCCCAACCGCGAATGGGTGGCCTTCCGCGCCAGCGGCACGGAACCGCTGATTCGCTGCTACCTCGAAGCCAAGACGAAGGCCAATCTAAAGAAGCTGGATGCCGCCTGCCGGCAGTTGCTGGCGTAGGGCTAAAGAAACGGCGAGAACAGCCGGGCCAGGGCATCGCGCCGCCCTCGGGCCGGGATCAAATCATAAGCCGAGCAAGTTTTTTAGAACGGATTCAATCTCAGACATTTTATCCTTGGAAAATGCCGCAAGGCGACGTTCAATTCGTGAATTGTCCACGCCGGCAATGCCCAGCACATTTACCACCGATTCCTGCCGGAGCCAGGGCGGTTTGGCAAATGTGATTTCACACTCCCCGCCGCGAATATCGGTTGTCATTGGCACGACGACGGACATATTGCGCTGGCTGTCCGATTGGCTCACGGAAATAACGACGCAAGGCCGAACCTTGGCGGCCATGCCCAAATCCACGATGACCACATCGCCACGATTAAATCCGGTCATAGTTTATTTCCGGGGCGGGGCCGAGCTTTTCCCATGTGTCCGCCACGATGTCTTCCATGGGGGATGGCACCTCCTGTTGCCGTTTTAGAAATTCAAGGTATTGCCGGAGTTGGCGGAGCACCGGTTCCGGCTGATGTCTGATTTCTTCAAGCAAAATCTCCTGCGTACTCATGGTGGTAGCATAGTCTGATTTGAGGCGTGAAGCAATCCACAGTTGGCCGGTGCTCACAAAAACGGCGAAAACAGCCGGGCCAGGGCATCGCGCAGTCGGATGGGAAGCTTCCGTCCGTCCACCTCGGCCAGGGTCACCTCGTGCGCGCCTTCCAGTTTCCGGGCGATGACCTGTTTCATCGTCAGGGCGAAATCGCGGCCGTAACCCTCCACATTCAATTCAAAATTCAGGCGCAGACTGCGGGTGTCCCAGTTGGCGGAGCCGAGCAACACCCAATGGTCGTCCACAATCATCAATTTGGAATGATCAAAGGGCGGGGGAGTCAGCCACAGGTGGCAACCCCGTTCCAAAAGCTGCCACCACATCGCCCGCGAAGCCCAGTGGACAAACGGCAGGTTGTTTTTGGCCGGCAAGAGAATGTCCACGCGCACCCCGCGCAGGGCGGCGAGATTCAGCCCGGCAATCAACGCTTGGTCGGGCAGGAAATAGGGGGTCACAATCTGGAGCGAGGTTTGGGCTTCAGCCAGCGCGGCCAGCAGCGTCCAGCGCAATTTGTCAAAATCAACGTCCGGCCCGTCGGAAATCACCCGGGCGGTGACCCCGCCGGTTTCGGTCAACTCCGGGAACCAGCTTTCCCCCTCCAGGATTTCGCCGGTGACAAACGCCCAGTCATTAACAAAGGCCTCCTGCAACCGGGTCACCACCGGGCCGGTGACGCGGAATTGCAAATCGCGCACGGGGCGGCGGGGGTGTTCGGCCAGTAGATTGCCCTGGCGGATGTTCATGCCGCCGGTGAAGGCGGTCCGGCCATCCACCACCATGATTTTACGATGATTGCGGAGATTGATCGCGGCCACCCGCCAGGGGGCCAGCAGCGAGGAGGGTAAAAACCGCGCGGCGGGCACCCGCGCGTGTTTCAACCGGTGCATGATGGACGGCCAGGAATAACGGAGTCCGGCCGCGTCCCCCAACACGCGCACCGCCACGCCGCGGGCCGTGGCCCGCCCGAGGGCGGCGACGAATTTCCGGCCGCAGGCATCGTTGTCGAAAATGTAAGTGGCCAGGGAGACCGACTTTTGAGCCGACTCGATGGCCGCGAGCATGGCGGGAAAGGCTTCATCCCCGTTAACGAGCGGTTGGATATGGTTGCCCGGGGCCAGGGGTTGGGCGACGATGCGGCCCACGGCGCGGGCCAGCATTTCCAGGTGCCGGGCCCCCTCGGCTTCCGGCTCGCCGAAATTATCCGGAATGGGGCGGCTGATGGTTTGATGCACCCCCAGGGCGATGGCGCGGCGGCGGATGCGGTTGATGCCCAGCATGAAATACAAGAGCGAGCCGAAGATGGGCATGAGCCAGATGACCCCCAGCCAGAGGGTGGCCGCCCGGGCGTCGCGCTTGTGCAACAGGGCGTGCAGGCCGGCCGGGATGGCCACCACCAAATGCAACCCGGCGATCAGGTGCGGCCAGAAGCGGACGATGATTTCATGCGAGTCCATTTTGGGTATATTGCGGGAAGCGGCGGGGGGTGCAAAGCAAAAGCGGAGCCGGGGAATGACCCTCCCCGACAAATCAGCACATGCGGCTTGGTTTATGGGCCGTCAACGGCTAACTTGCCGGTGTGGTAACCGACATTAAAACGCTGACGCGCGAGGAATTGGAAGCGCAGTTCACCGTCTGGGAACAGCCCGCCTATCGCGTCGGCCAACTGCTGGAATGGCTGTATGAACGCCGCGCCACGAGTTGGGACGCGATGACCAACCTCCCCAAGGGGCTGCGGGAATTGTTGCGGCAGAATTATTCCCTGCACACGCTCGAACTGGTGCGCCAACAGGGGGCGGATGACACCACGCAGAAGTTTCTGTGGAAGCTGGCGGATGGCGGGATGGTGGAAAGCGTGCTGATTCCGGCCAACCCGGCGCTCTACGGCGAGGCCAGCGACCGGCACACCCTGTGCGTTTCCACCCAGGTGGGCTGCGCCTACGGTTGCAAATTTTGCGCGAGCGGACTGGATGGCTGGAAGCGCAATCTCAACGCCGCCGAAATCATCGAACAGGTTTTTTCCGTGGAGCGCCGGCACTGGGCGCAAACCCAGGCCACCGCGCCCAAGACCGGCGCCCGCCTCGTGGACAATCTCGTGATCATGGGCATGGGCGAGCCGCTGGCCAATTACGATAATTTGATCAAAGCCCTGCGGATTCTCAATGCGCCCTGGGGCGGGGGCATTGGCGCACGCAAAATCACCATCTCCACCAGCGGGCTGGCCCCGCAAATCCGGCGGCTGGCGGCCGAGCCGCTGCAATTCCGCCTGGCCATTTCGCTGCACGGCGCGACCGATGCCGTTCGGGACCGGCTCATGCCGGTGAACCGCAAATATCCGCTGGCGGAACTGATCGCCGCCTGTGAGGACTATCAAAAAATCAAGGGGCGGATGCTGACCTTTGAATACATCCTGATCGCCGGGGTGAATGATTCTGTCGAACAAGCCCGCCCTTTGGCGGCCCTGACCAAGCGGCTGTTTGCCAAGGTCAATCTCATCCCCTACAACAAAGTGGAAGGCCTGCCCTGGGAGCGGCCCGATGAGGCGGCCCAAGAGAGATTTCTGGCCGCACTCGAACAGGAAAAAGCCATCGCCACCCTGCGCCGGGAAAAGGGGCATGACATTGATGCCGCCTGCGGGCAATTACGGCTCAAGACCGAGCGCGAACCGAGCCCGGCCCCCGCAGCGGTCCATAACGAGCGGGCAACGCAGCCAGCGTCCCAAACGACCGGCGAACCAAGTTCATCTTGAAAGCGTATTGGAGTTAAAGGCCGGTTCCATTCCATCGAAAACCGCTTCGAACCGGTTTCCCCCGGTGTTTGACGTTAATCATTATCCTAACGCAGGCTCTGGTTTCGCCGCCCGAGTCGGTTGTTCGACGATCAAACGCGCCCAACCTGCGAGTCACTCGCGGATCTTTTGGGGCGCGGGAAATGACTTGCCAAGGCTGGGTTTTGGCACATATTAGTTTTAGTTTAATCATGTATTTAAACCCTGGTGAACTCGGCGTTAATCCGGGAAGTTGATTGAGCCTGGTTCTCCATTCAAAAGTCATGCCCCGATGAATACCATGCTGCCATTTGCCATGAAGTTTTTTGCGCGCCGGGTCGGTTGGGTCGTCGCGCTGGTCGCCGGCGGGTTGCCGGCCGTGCCCGCGCACGCCGGTTTGACCCTTGATTTTGAACTGGATCACAACGGCGATGGTCCGTATTACCTCTGTTTTGTGGAGCTGAACACCAATGCCGTCACGGTGAATCCGCCGAACACGGGTTATTTCGCCTGGTCCCATTCGTCCTCCAGCAGTGCTGGAATCAACGCCCAGGTGCATCCCGATGGCACGAGCACATTCAACGGAGGCGGCTTTCCAGATTACAATGCCTTGATCGCGGAGTTCACGAACACCTGGACGCTGGAAGTCACCAACCTCACGAGCACGAATCTTTACACGTTTCACGGCACTTACTTCGCCAGCAACACGCTGCCGCAGGTGGCGGTGACGTTCCCGACCCCGGGGGCATCGAACGTCACCAATCAACCAACCTTCACCTGGGCGGGGGCGACCAATTTGGGCGGCCCTTATGTGCAGGTGACTGACGGCCAGGCGTTTTACCAGCAAGCCTATTTGCCGCCGGGGCAAACCAATTGGTTGTGCCCGGTCGTCCTGAATGCCGGCGGCGAATACAACTTCAATTTTGATTACGCCACCAATGCCGATGCCTTCATCCTGGCGACCACCCCGCTGAACGCGGCGCGGCAGCCCTTTCCGGGCTGGGTGTCCACTTGCACGATTTACACTTACGACGACGCCGAGTTTACCGTTGCCCCGGCGTCGGTCACGCTCCCCCCGGCGCTGGTGGATTATCCCATGAATGATCCCAGTTGGACCGGCCCCGCCCCGCAGGTGCAGGACACCACCGGCAACGGTTACGGGGGCACGGTGGTGGGCGCCGCCAACACAATGGCCGATCCTTTCTTCGGGCGGGTGGGCGGCTTTGACGGGTCCGGGCAGTATGTTACCGTGGCCGGGCCGAGTTACTCCATGTCCGGGGCGAGAACCATCGTGGCCTGGGTGGACCCGGCGGCGAACAACCTGCCGCTGGGACAGCCCATTGTCGTGGGCGGTTCCGCCGGGGCGGCGGACCTCTTCGGGATCGCGGGCAACGGGGGCGAGAACAGCGTGGTCCAGCAATATCAACTCTTGGTGGATGATTGGGGGACGCCGGCCTATTACAGCACCAATACGATTACGCCCGGCCAATGGAATTTCGTGGCCATGACTTACGACGGTTCCGGCACGGTCCACTTCTACATCAACGGCGTGGATGCCGGGTTTGGCTCGGTGGGCGAAAGCCCGTTCACCCTCTACACCTACGACATTAACAGCTATGTCGTCGGCGGGACGGGGGCCAACACGGATGGCGAATCGACCATGAACGGTTCGTTCAACGGACTGATGGCCGATGTGGGCATCTACGCCTCGGAACTGACGCCGGCCCAGATCAGCGCCCTCTTCACCGCCAGTTATCCGACGAATCTCGATCCGGCGGGATTGACCCTCCATTTTGAATTCGATCACGACGGCGGGGGACCGTATTACCTTTTATTCCCGGAATTGAGCGCCAACGCCGGTTTTGAAGGTTCCCCGGAAACGGGCTATTTCATCTCTTCCTATACGTCGGCCTGCACCGCCCAGATTAATCCCGATGGCACGAGCACTTACAGTGGCGCCGGCTTTCCGGATTACAATGCCTTGATCGCCGAGTTCACGAACGCCTGGACGCTGGAAGTCACCAACCTCACGAGCACGAATCTTTACACGTTTTACGGCACTTACTTCGCCAGCAACACGCTGCCGCTGCTCACCATCACGCATCCCACGAATGGCTCGACCAATATCCCCCCCCAACCCACCTTCGCCTGGGTGGGCATCACGAATCTGGGCGGCCCGGCGGTGCAATTGACCGGTCCCATCGGCTTTCTCCAAACGTCGAATCTGCCCGACACGCAGACCAACTGGTTGTGTCCGGTGCGGTTGAGCGAAGCCGACACCTACTCCCTGCTGGTGGATTACAGCACCAATGCGGACACCACCATCCTGGCCACCCCGCCGCTGGACAGCCGGTCGCAGCCGATTTCCGGGTGGGTGTCCACTTCCACGTTGTTTGACTACGAGAGCGTCTCGTTTACGGTTAGCAATGGACCGCCGTTGTCCCCGATTCAGTTGACCAGCGCCACCCTGCTGCCCGATGGCGGCTTCCAAGTGTTATTCACCAACACGCCCAACAAGGGCTTCACCGCCCTGTTCACCACGGACCTGACGTTGCCGTTGAGCGACTGGACCGTGCTGGGTCCGGTCACCGAATCCGCCCCGGGCCAATACCAGTTTACCGACTTGCAGGCGGTGGACAGCCCCAACCGGTTCTATCGCGTGAGTTCGCCGTAGGCTCGATTATGCGCACCGCCCGAAACGGGCGCATCCTTTCACTGATAAACAAATACATTGGCGTCCCGAATGAGCACCGGGGGCGCGTTGGTGGCATCCAGCGTGGCGGGCGGGTAGTCCCAAGTCACGGCGGTGCCGTCAGGGTGAGTGATAAGAATCGGGCCGGAGACAAAATTAGTGAAACCGCCCGCAGCGTGAATGGCATCCAGCACGGTCATTCCCTGAGCCCAATGATAGCAACCGGTTTTGAGCACTCCTCCGCTGACATAGACGCAGGGCTTGGCCGATTTTCTCATCGCCAGGCTGCTTTCGGCCAGATCCGCGGCCGTCTGTCCCCACGAGTTTTTGCGGTGCGGATCGGCTCCGGCCTTGACCAGCAGATCCGCGATGGCCACCGAACCGTGGTCCGCCGCATACATCAGGGCCGTCCAGCCGCCCCCATCGGGCGCGTCAACTTTGATATGGGGCTGGGCGAGCAGCAGGACCACCAAATCGCGATTCCCCCGATAAGCCGCATTGGATATGGCCGTGCCGCCGTTATTGTCGGTCGAGTTCGGATCGGCACCCGCTGATAACAACACTTTGACGAAGTTCAAGGCGGTCTTCGGGTGGTTAATAAAAGCGGCTTCGACAATTTCACATCCCCGAGGTTTGGCTCCGTGCGCCAGGAGAAACTTGAGCATGTCCGGGTTCACCGTATCGACGGCACCATCCAGCGGGGCATACGTTCCGCAGCCGATGGGGGCATTGATGTCCACCCCCTGCTTGAGCAGTTCCGCGACCTGGTGGAGGTCCTGATCTTTCAGGATGGCCATTTGCATCTGCATGGCGAGCGGGTCAATGCGGCGCAGGTTGGCCGGCGGGTTGGTCTCCTGGGCAAAATCCGCCAAACCAGTGACGGCGAGGGCAAGCCAGACCAGGGTAATCAGTCTGGTTTTCAAACATGCCGCAGAGTGTGCATAATCACTTTGCATAGTCTTTATTAGTATGACTTTATTAAAGCAGGCTGACAAATTTTCATCAAGCATTATCCGCACAAACTCCAATCCTTGGCCGTAACCATGCAATTGAAAAGAGCTTAACCGCAGATGGACGCAGATGAACGCAGATGAGGAAAGCTGGCAAAGCCCAAAAAACAAGGCGCCAACGGGTACACGGCCAAGTCTGGACTGGATCAACTATTCCACTGGGTTTTTATCTGCGTTCATCTGCGGTTGAAATGCATCGTGCCCGCTCAGCGCCACACATGCCGGGGATATTTCCGCTGCAACTCGGATTTAACGCGCGGATACTGCTCCCGCCAGAACCCGGCCAGGTCCTGGGTGATTTGAATGGGCTTCATCCCCGGCGTCAGGATATGCACCAGCACCGGAACGCGCCCCAGCCCGATTTTGGGCGTTTGGTTGACATCGTATAATTCCTGAATGCGCAGGGCGATGTGCGGGGCGTTGCCGGGCTCGTAGGTCATCTTGGGCGTGCGGCCGTTGGCCAGCGTCAGGCGCTCGGGGGCGTGTTTATCCAGCAACTCCCGCTGCGCCGGTGACAGCCAGGACATGACGACCGGTTTCACTTCCCGGTCCTTGATGTCCTTGTAACTGACGGCCCCCAGACAGAGTTGCCCGATGATGGCGCGGCGGTCGTCCTCCGTGATGGCGGGCAGTTGCAGCTCGGGACAATGCTCGCAGAGCAACCGCAGGCGCAGGAGCCATTGCTCCACGTGATGATCCCAGCCCGGCAAGGGCAGGCGGCCCGCCACGACTTCCTCGGCCAGCAACTCCGCCGCCGGACCGGCGGGGGGCGGTTCCACGCGTTTGGCCGCCAGCGCCAGACCGCGAAAGCGCAGCATTTCGGCGGCCTGCACCCGCTTGGATGTGGTGTCAAACTGGACGTGCAGATCGGATTGCATGTCCTCGGGGAAAAGTTCGGTCAGCCATTCGGTTTCAATGGCGGTGGCCAGCGACAGGATGGTGTTGATCTCGCGCCCCTCGATTTCCCGGACTTCGGACGCCACGAGCAGCGGGCTTTTCTGCACCACGCTTTCGCGCGCGAGCGTGCCCCGGCGGTTATGCACCAATTCACAGCGCAACGTGCCCTGATCCAGCCGCCGGGCCACGCGGTCGCTGAACCCAATGAGAATGCACTTCTGCAACGCTTCATCCTTCACCTCGCGCGGCGCGGTGTCCAGGCCCTCGCGTTTGGCGATGCCCAGGAATTGGTCGAGCAACGGCCCCACCTGACGCGCCGTGACGGCATGGATGCCAAGCCGGCGGCAGGCGTCGAGTTGGAACTGGTTTTTGAGGGCGTAATTCCATGCCCGCATGAGAATCCAGAAATCGGACGTGGCCTTTTCCCCGAGGAGGTCTTCGCGCCGCGCAGCGGTGTCGCGGTCCACGTTGCGCAGGAGCAGATCGCGGCCCTGGGTGAGCGCGGCCACCAGCGCCGCCTGATGGACACAACCGTAATCCTGCGCCGCCAGCATCATGCGGGCGTAGCGCGGATGGAGCGGGAACGCCAGCATCTTGCGGCCCACGGGGGTGATGACGGTGGGGGCGGAGGCGTCGGGCGCGGGTTTGCGGAGGGCGCCCAGATCCAGCAACAGTTCCTCGGCATGGTTGAGCGCGGCCTCGTCCGGGGCGTCCAGCCAGCGGAATTTCCGCAGGTCGCCCACGCCGGCGGCCTTGAGCGTGAGGATCACCTCGGACAAATCCAGCCGTTTGATCTCGGGCAATTCGCGCGGGGCGCGGTGTCCGTGTTCCTCGCGCGACCAGAGCCGCATGCAGGTGCCGGGCGCGGTGCGGCCGGCGCGGCCCGCCCGCTGGTCGGCGCTGGACTGGGAAATTTTCTCGATCAGCAGGGTGTTGATACCGCGGTTGGAATCATACTTGGCCAGCCGCGCCAGGCCGCCGTCAATCACCAACCGCACCCCGTCAATGGTGAGCGAGGTTTCGGCGACATTCGTGGCCACGACGACTTTGCGCCGTTCGTAACGCGCCACGGCGGCGTCCTGGTCCTTGGGCGGCAACTCGCCGTGCAGGGGCAGCAGGATGAATCCCTTGGCCTCGGAAGTGTGACGAATGGCCTCGAGGGTTTGGTTGATTTCAAAACCACCGGGCATGAACACCAGCACATCGCCCTCGCCACCGTTATGAACGTAATCGCTGAAAGCGGCGGCGGCTTGTTCCCAAACCGGACGCGGGTCGGCATAGGCCGGTTTCTCCGCGTATTCGATATTCACCGGAAACGTGCGACCTTCGGACACCAGCACCGAACAGGGGAACTTCCGACGGTTGGGATTGGCAATTTCGGATGAGCCGGCGGTGCTGGGCGGCGGTTCCGGTTGATCATTTCGGGACAAATACTGCGTCAGAATATCCGCATCCAGCGTGGCGGACATGACGATGAGATTCAGGTCGGGCCGGTGCCGTTCCTGCAGGTCCAACGACTGGGCGAGCGTGATATCACCGTATAAATGGCGCTCGTGAAATTCATCGAAGATGAGGGCGGAAACGCCGCGCAACCTGGAATCATCCAGCATTTGCCGGAGCAAAACGCCTTCGGTGACGAAGCGAATCCGGGTTTTCGCGGACGTGACATTATCAAACCGAATCTGGTAGCCCACTTCCTGGCCGAGTTGCACCCCGAGTTCCTCCGCCACGCGGGCCGCCAGCAGCCGCGCCGCCAGCCGCCGGGGCTGGAGAATGACCACCTGACCGGATTCCAAGAAGCCGTTTTTCAGCAGCATCTGCGGCACCTGTGTGGATTTGCCCGACCCGGTGGGCGCGGACAAAATCAAACGCCGGTCCGCGCGCAATCGGGCGACGAGGTCGCGTTCAATGTCGTAAATGGGCAGACTCATGATAGGCTTAAGGCGGTGCTAATAATGTAGCGGCGTCTCGGCAGAGCGCCGCATTAATTATTTTCCTTATCGGAATTTTTTGAACTCAGGAATAATGCGGCGAACTCATCAATGCTGAATGCTTTCTTTCGCGAATGAATCATTCCGTGACAATTCGGATGAATTATTACCATCAATCGCTTCATCCCCTCATGCCGGTTTCAGCGCTCATTCTCGACATTATCCCGTTGTCCTTGCACGGGTTTCGGTGGTTCTTCGCGCAGAAATCCGGCGGCGACCTTTTCGCGCGGAGCGGGCGAGACGACCCGCCGGCCTTGGGCTTCCAATTCTTTGAGGTGATCCTTCATCCGGGCGAAGATGGTGTTCACATCACAGGCGCATTCACGCGCATGTTCTTCGCGAACGCGGTAAATATCATCAAGAATTTCGTTGATTTTCATCATTCGCCTTTCAGCCGTTCCACCGGGGAACAGATCACGGGACATTTTATTCCGCATGCCGTGTATGCCTGTTGAATAATTGCCATCCATTGCTTCATGCCCGCAAGTTAAGCAATGCCCCGCCTCATGGCAAAGTTGAAATCATCCCAACCAAACTCCCCAAACCGCCTTCCTAAGGGAACTCGACAAATCAACCGTGGCTGCCGGAACGCCCAGAAATTAACCCTGGCGTAAGCTTTGGCGTCCCAAGCCGCCACAAGTCAGCGGCCCCATGGGAAACGTTCGTTGCCAGAAAGGGGGTTCCGGCTAGAAACGAAATCAAAGCGCGCCCGCTCAGAATAAACCACCGCGCCCAACGGCCGTGGTGGTTTATTCAAAATCATTCGGATGGCTTTCATCGCGCGGCCGGCTTCGGCGGTTGCCCGGCCTCGGCCAGCATCGCTTCAAACACCGGCAGGCTGCGGGTGCCGACAAAGCGGCGCCGCACATTGCCCCGGGCATCCACCAGCACGGTGGTGGGAAGTTCGCCGCCGTTGAAACGGCCGCCGACTTCGTTGTGTTCGTCGAGGAACACTGGATAGTTCAGGCCGCGCGTCTTTACGATACGGGCGACGGTTTGCGGGATCTGCCCGGGGTCGGGCGGGTGGTCACCGTCATCGTCAGGAACGAAATCCAAGGACACGCCCAGGATGACCAGATCATTTGAATGGCGGTTTTGCAGGGCGATCAACTCGGGCATTTCCCCGACACAGGCCGGGCACCAGGTGGTCCAGAAATTGATGAGCACCACTTTGCCGCGAAAATCGGTGAGGCGGACTTTTTTGCCATCCAGGCGGTGCAATTCAAAATCACCCGCCGGCAAAGGCTCAAGGCCGGCATCGGCGGGAACCGTCGGTTTTACCGGCGGAAACTCTTTTTGATGGACCGCCCACCAGGATCGGGCCTTGGCGGCTGCCGCTTCGGTTTTTGCGATGCCATCGGCCGGGAATTCTGACAGGCCGTTGGTTGGATTTTCCACCGGAACGGTATCCGACAATTTTATACCAAATGTTTCGCCGCTCCATTGTTCCAACAATTTCACACTCATTCCGCGGACCGCGAGGTCGGGGTCGCTCAACAAAGCTGCCGCCAATGGAACTCCGGTTGCGGGCGTGGCGGATTTGAGATGGTATAAACCCAGCAAGCGCAGTTGCTCGTCGGGGTCATTGAGCTGCGCGGCGGCCAGCGCCGTCAGGGCCGGATGGTGGTGCTCCCGGAGAATCCCCAGCGCAGTTTCCCGGACATTCATGTCCGGGTCAAGCGCCGCGGCCAAAAGCAACGACTCCATGGGCGGCGGCAGCGTCTGCGTTGCGGGAAACCGCCTTCGCAATTCTTGCAGGGCGACTTCGCGCTGAATTATTTTGCCCGAATGCCAGGCGGCCAGCAGTGCCTCCGGGGGATTGACGGCCTGATCAATCATGTCGGCCACGTTCTCGTTTGGCGGCGCGTCGTTGGCGAGAATCGCACTTTTAAAAATTTGGCGGCGCAACGGCTCGCGCCAAACCCAGGCGAGCACGACGACGGCCAGGAGCGGAAGAATCAGTCTCAAACCGGGGATTTTCATATAAATGCGCTGGGGGAAGATTTTAAGAATATTTCGCCGGGGATGGCCCGGATACGGTTCTGGGTCATAAACCAGGGCCGTAATGCACCTTGAAAGGGCGGTTGGGAACCCCACTGGCACTGGCACCGGGCGGCATGTGCGGCGGCACCGGGAAATTCCCAAGTCTTATTTTCACGGCATTCATCTTTTTAAGTCCAAACGTCTAAATCAGGTGATTCTGTCCGCTCATTGGTCGCGCCGGAAGGGCAAACCTTACATGAATGCCATTCCTGGTTCACGCGGGGATTTTGCTGGATGATCCCGATTGAGAGATTGAGAAAGTGTCTGGTAATTTTTGGCGCCAGACACATTGCCCGGATGCAATGGCATGCCTGTTAGCGCGAAGATTTACAAGTCGTTGACGATTAAATGCCGGTGTGGCGAAATGGCAGACGCACAGGACTTAAAATCCTGGAACCATAAAAAGTCGTGAGGGTTCGAGTCTCACCACTGGCACCACTTCAATCATCACACCTCGATTCGACCGGGGGGACGCCCACGCGCGATTTAGCCAGCTTCCTTGGCCCAACGCTGGTTTGGCCATAAATGACCGGTGCCGGGGAACTTTCCCGCCACCGACCCGGCATACTCGATCCGTTCATCCCACGCGTATCGGAGTTTGCCGGATGGATCTCCGCAGCCCGGTCGAATAGGGGGAATAATGTCTTTCATGGTTTTGAGCGGGGCAGGCGACCCGGGAAGCGGCATGTTGCCCCCCGGACCGCGGCTGTTCAGTCGCAGCACATTGAAACGGGCAAAATCGGCGGGCCTTTTCCCGCTCCCGGAAACAAAAATTCCCAGCCGTTTGATTTCGGCAACACGCCTGAAACTGGACTCATTTTTCGCCCACCAAAACTCGCCCTCCCCCCTGGGGGGACGTTTCCGCCAGCGCGCAGACTTGGCGGTGCAGTTGCCGCGCCATTTCCTTGCGATCCAAACCCGCGGTGATCCGCCCGCCATAAACCACCGTGGCGGTGATTTTTTCCAGCCTTATCAGCCGCAGAAAATGGGTGAAAAAAGTCATGTCGCCCCAATAACAAACGTCATTCTCCACCGCGCCCCCGGTGGCGGCGTAACCGATCCAAACCGGGGTGACGGGCCATTGGGCCGCCGCCGCCGCCGCAAATAATGACGAATGGAACGGCAGCACCCGATGCCCGTCCGAGCTGGTGCCTTCGGGAAAAATGCCCAGGATCACCCCCGCGTTGACCACCCGGGCAAAGGACTCATCAAACCGCGCCACGTCCAATTTCTTTTCCCGCCGGATGAACAAGGTGCCCGCGCAATCCGCCAGATAACCAAACACCGGCCAATCTCGCACCTCGCTTTTGGAAAGGAACACCGTGGGTTGCGCCGAGCCCAGCACCACGATGTCAATATAGCCCAGGTGATTGGCGGCGATCAGCCCCCCCGCCGGGGGAACCCCATGGCGTTTCACCTCGATGTTTAAAGCCGTCAGAATTCGCCGGCTGCAGGCGCGCATCCATTCCGCCCGGGCGGGAATGCTGGCGGATTTGCCCCGCAGCCAGATCAAAAAGAAATAACGCAGCGCCGCGGCGGTGAGAACCCCGGCAAAGCAAATAAACCGGCCACAGGTGCGGACGTTTTTCCCAATCATGCAGGCTGCTCTAGCTTAAATAGCGCGCCACAGTGGATGGCGATAGAGCATCCAAATCCAAAAACGTCAGGAAATCAATCGTTTTAAATTCGCGGTCAATGGCCGGCACCCCGCAAATTTTCGCGCCAAAGGACAGGTAGGCCGACAATAATTTGGGCGGGCGCTGATAATTTTCCGCCAACACGTCCAGCGGACAAGCCAGTTCCGGCAGCGGCTGAATTCGGAACGGTTCTTCGATCAGGAACCGGTGGGACAAATCCGAATAGACCGCCGCCCCCACCGCCGCATCCTGCGAGGAAAGTGAACTGCAACCGATGAGATACCGCCCCCCGCGCTCGCGGGCGTAACTGGCGATGCCCTTCCACAGGAGGCCCAGCACCAGCAGATTGCGATGCTGGACATGGACGCAGGCCCGCCCCAGTTCAATCACCCGGTCGCGCAGACCGTCCAACGGCGCCAGATCAAATTCCTGCGCGCTGTAATAGCCGCGATTCCGGGCGGCCACCGCCCCGGTTTGCAAACGATACGTGCCCACCACTTCGCCAGTCCGGAGATCCTCCACCAGCAAATGGTCGCAGATTTCATCAAAGGGGTCGGCATCGCGCAGGGTGGCGAAGGATTGCTCCAGCCCCTCGTTCAACTCCAGGTTGAACACCAGGAAACGCAGGGTTTGCGCCGCCTGCACATCCGCCACGGAACCGGCCAGCCGGAGGGCGTAACGATTTTCGGCCTTTCCCCGCGCCAAAACGCGATCCCCAAGGGCCGGTGGGGCCAACAAAGTATTCATATAGGAAAACTACACCAATGCTGTTTTCTGATGGTTTTAACCAAAGCCTGCTTCATGACAAGGTAATAATTAACGATTGCCCCGGGAGGAAGCGAGGTTGGGAATGTTAAATCAAGGTTACGCGAATGTGTAGAAATGGTGACGGTCGCCGGACCCTCCCGGGTCGGACAATTCGCGTAGAGTGTGGTTGTTCCCGACCGGGCCGGCGTTGTCACCCCTATCCTTGGCGAAGGGGCGGGAGGGGAAAGTTCAAATTTCAAAGGCCAAAATCCAAGGAAAATTCAACCTTCAAGCCTGATGAATTCCAATCCCTGGGGAGAAGATTTCCCGTAGAAGTTTTCGCGCATTGTGCCCATGAACCTGCGCCTTTGGAGTGCGCGGACAGATCCGCGCTTTTGGACGAGGCGACATGTCGCCTCGTCCAAAAGCGGCGTCTTGCCGCCGCACTCCATGAGCGGCAGCACCCTCGTACGCCTCAAGGTTCATGGGCGGGGAATCCCTGGCCAGCTCACTGAAATTTCGCGATCAACCGGGCGAAGGCGTCCAGGCCCATCTCCACTTTTTCCAGTTCCGGGCCAAAACTGATGCGGCAGTAGTTCTTATAACGGGCGTGGCTGCGGCGGTTGCCGGGATTCACGTCGAAAAACACCCCGGGCACGACGATGACTTTTTCCTTGAGCCCCTCGCGGAAGAAATTCAGGCCGTCATCCAGGGGCGCGGGCAGCCGGGCGAGGTTGGCCCACACGTAAAAGGCCCCCACGGGCGCGGCTTCCACCCCGATGTTCAGGGCTTTCAGACGTTCCAAGACCAGGGCGCGTTTGCGGCCGAAATGTTGTTGAATGGCGAGGGTTTCCGCCGCCGCATTGGCGGGGTTGAGCAGGGGCAGTGCGGCGGCCTGGAAGGGGTGGTTGGCCCCGCCGTCCAGGAATGAACCGGCGCTGGCAATGGTTTCGATGACCGCCTTCGGGCCGAGGGTCCAACTGATCCGCCAGCCGGGATAACGCCAGTTCTTGGTCAGGCCGTCCACGATGACCACGGGATCGTTCTCGACATCCTCGACGTATTCGGCGGCCGACACCATTTTGGGGCGGTCGGCCGTGCCGTTGTAAATGTAGTGGGAATAAAATTCGTCGAAGATCATGGAGCACTGGCATTCCCGGGCGAGCCGGCACCAAGCGTCCAGTTCCGGGCCTTCCATGAGTTGGCCGGTGGGGTTGGAGGGATTGCTGACAAGCAGGGCGCTCAAACCGCGGCCGAGGATTTCTTCCTTCAAGTCGGCGGGGGAAATCTGGTAGCCCCCGGCGGCATCCAGGAGAATGGGAATGGGGGTGAAGGCCTTGAAGACGCTCAGCAATTCCTCGTAGGCGGTATAATCGGGGATGAAGTGCCCCATGTTGATGTTGCCCAGGGCGCTGGCCAGGCGGGTGAGGGCCAGCCGGCCGCCGCTGGCGATGCTGACATTTTCAGCGGTGTATTGGGATTTTTTGCCGCGCCGGTACGTGGCGTTGTAAAAGTCGGCGACGGCCTGGCAAAGGTTCTTGGTGCCCGCCACGGGGCCGTATTGCTGATTGCCCGGGGCGATGGTCACCTCGGAAACGCGCGGGGGCGCCCCCGGAATCGGCCCGGTTTCGGGCGAGCCCTGGCCGAGATTCGCCCAGCCGCCGCCGCCGTAGGCAAAGCCATGCTGGGTCGCCTCGTGGGTGACATAAATGACGCCGGTGCGCGGCACCGAACGGAACCCCGGAATCGGGCAGGGGATGGCGGTGGATGAATCCATGGCGGGGCTCAGCTTAATAGTTTTTCAAACCGGATGGCGGCGGCATCCCATTCCGCCGCCGATTCGGGGGTGAAAGTTTTCAAGGGAAAGGAATTCCGGACGACCTCGCGGGCGGCGGCCAGGGAGGGCAGGTGGCCCAGGGCGATGGCCTGCACCAGGATGTTCCCGAGGGCGGCGCATTCCTTCGGACCGGCCAGCACCGGTATTTTCAGGGCGTTGGCGGCAAATTGATTGAGCGTGGCATCCTGGCTGCCACCGCCGACGATATGGAGCCGTTCGATTTTTTGGCCGGTCAGGCGTTCGATCTTGCGCAGGGTGACGCGGTAAAAGAGGGCGAGACTTTCGTAAATGCAGCGCATGTAAGCCCCGTGGTCCACCGGCACCGGCTGGCCGGTTTCGGTGCAGAATTGGGCGATCTTTTTGGGCATGTCATCCGGACTCAGAAAACGCGGGTCATCGGGATTGATCAGGGAGACGAACGGGCGGGCGGAGTTGGAAATGCGGGCCAACTCTTCGAATTCATATTTCCGCCCCTGGCGGACCCAGTAGCGGCGGCATTCCTGAACGATCCACAGGCCGACAATGTTTTTCAGCAGGCGCACGGAATCGCCATAGCCGATTTCGTTGGTGAAGCCGAGACTGCGGCTCTGTTCATTGATGACGGGCCCGGGCGATTCTACCCCCATGAGCGACCAGGTGCCGGAACTGAGATAGGCCCAGTTTCCGCCGGTGGCGGGCACGGCGGCGACCGCCGCGCCGGTGTCATGGGAACAGGTGGCGATGACCGGGATGGGCGGCAGGCCGACTTCGGCGGCGAGGTTTTTCCGCATCGGTCCCAAAACGGTGCCGGCGGGGCATAGCGGGGCGAACAGGGCTTCGCGCAGGCCCAGGGCCGCGAACAGTTTCTTCGACCACGTCCGCGTCTGCGGATTGTATAATTGCGTGGTGCTGGCCAGGGAGACTTCATTGCGGGCCACGCCGGAGCAGTAATAATTGAAGGCGTCGCCGATCAACAGCAATTGTTTGGCCGCCGCCAGCCGCGCCGGCGGTTCGGTGACAATCTGGTAAATGGTGTTCAGCGCCATGAACTGGATGCCGGTCTCGGCGTAAATGGCCGGCCAGTCCACCTTCGCCCGCGTGTTTTCCACGCCCGAGGCGGTGCGCGAATCCCGGTAGCACCAGACGGGCGACATGACCAGCCCGCGGTCGTCATAGAGCACGTAATCCACCCCCCACGAATCAGTGCTGATGCCGGCAATGGGCACCTGGCGGGCGGCGGCGAGTTTCAACCCCGTTTTCAATTCATGCAGCAGCCCCTCGAAATTCCAATACAGCGCGCCACTGGTCTTGACCGGCCCATTGGGGAAACGGTGCAATTCTTCAATGGCGATTTTCCCATCGGTCAGGGTGCCGAGGATCAGCCGACCGCTGTCGGCACCCAGATCGCAAGCCAGATAATGTGTGGACATATTCAAAAAAGTGACGCGTATGTTACCCGGTGCCGCCATGGTGTCAAAAAGATTGGGCGCAGATTCGGAATTGCCAAGTGCGCTGACTTTCGCAATCCTTGGCCGGGAAGCATCAAAATTTGACCATACCAACATTTTTATGAGCACGGAAAAGACTCAACTGGATCAGATCAAGCAGTTTACCACCGTGGTGGCCGACAGCGGGGATTTCGCCACCCTCAAGCAATTCGCCCCGCGCGACGCCACCACCAACCCCTCCCTGATTCTCAAGGCCGCCCTGATGCCGGAGTATCAGTTCATTGTGGCCAAAGCCATCACCGACCATAAAACGAAAGCCGCCGGTCCCGAGTTGGTGCAGCGGGTCATGGATGACCTCCTGATTTCGTTTGGCCTGGAAATCCTGAAAATCGTGCCCGGCCGGGTCTCCACGGAGACCGACGCGAATCTGGCGTTTGACACCGGGGCGCTGGTGGCCAAGGGTCGTCACTTGATCGCCCTCTATGCGGAACAGGGCATCCCGCGCGAACGGATCTTGATCAAAATCGCCTCCACCTGGGAGGGCATCCGGGCGGCGGAACAACTCCAACGGGAGGGCATCAACTGCAATTTGACCCTGCTGTTTTCCCTGCCCCAGGCCATCGCCTGCGCCGAGGCCGGGGTGAAATTAATCTCGCCGTTCGTCGGCCGGATTATGGACTGGTATAAGGCCAAGGAAAAAAAGGAGTTTGCGCCGGCCGAGGATCCCGGCGTTCTGTCCGTCCGGGAAATTTACGGCTATTACAAGAAATTTGGTTATGCCACCGAGATCATGGGGGCCAGCTTTCGCAACGTCGGGGAGATTCTGGAACTGGCCGGTTGTGATTTGCTGACGATCAGTCCGGCGCTGCTGGCGGAACTGCAAAAGAGCACGGCCCCGGTGGAGCGCAAATTGACCCTGGAAAGCGCCCGGGCCGGCACCCTCGAAAAGATCACCCTGGATGAGAAAACCTTCCGCTGGCAGTTCAATGAGAGCGCCATGGCCACGGAAAAGACGGCCGAAGGCATCCGCTTGTTCAACGCCGACGCGGTCAAACTGGAGCATTTCATTGCCACCAAAATTTAAACCGGCGCGCGGGACCGCCCTCCGGCGGCGAATTTAATCATGCAGGATGAACCTGACAACCTGGAATTGCAGGCGGCGGTCCAAACACTGGGTTTAAACACATTTCAACGCCACATTCTGCTCTGCGCGGAACCCACGGAGGCGCAGTGCTGTGACCGCGCCCTCGGCCGGGCGGCTTGGGAATATTTGAAACAGCGCTTGAAGGATCTGAAACTGGTCGGCCCGGCCCCGCTGGTTTACCGCACCCGGGCCAATTGTCTCCGCGTCTGCACCCGGGGGCCCATTGCCGTCGTCTATCCGGAGGGAGTGTGGTATCATTCCTGCACCCCCGAGGTGTTGGAACGGATCATTCAGGAACATTTGATCGCGGGGCGGATCGTGGCCGAGTTCGCGTTCGCGCGCAATCCGCTTAAAGCCGGCATGACCTTCAATGAGCCGGTTGATTTTCAGTGCGGCGGAACATAATTTAATCTGGACATCCGTCGCCCGTCCGCTACTGTGGAGGCAGGAGCAAAATTATGGCAAGATTGCTAATTCGTACCGAGGGTCTGCAAAATCGAACGCTCGAATTGCGTCTCGGGGTGAACTGCATTGGGCGGGTGCCGGACAATGATTTTCAGATCCCGCATACGACCATTTCCTCGCGGCACTGCGAGTTTGTGGTCACGAACGACGGGGTTTACCTGCGCGACTGTAACTCTACGAACGGTTGCTACATCAACGGCGAGCCGGTCAAAGAGGCATGGCTGGAGGTCGGTCAGGAAGTGCGGTTGGGTGATGTGGAATTAGTGGTGGAATCCACCGAGGTCAACATTACCATTCCCCAGTATCAACGGCCCCCGGTGCTGGAGAAGCCCGTCGCCGCCCTGCCCGACGGCACGCTCGGCTGTCCGCGCCACCCGGCGGTGCCGGCGATTTTCCGCTGCACCCATTGTGGCGGGCTGATGTGCCACAGTTGCATCCACATCATGAAACGCCAGGGGGGTGCGCCGCTGTTTCTCTGCAATATTTGCAGTCACAAGTGTGAACGCATCGTCGTCGCGCAGCCCGCCAAGAAGCGCGGCATCCTGGGTTTCCTCCAGGAAACGGTCCGCTTAAAGTTCGGCCCGGCGCGGGAGGGAAAGAAAAAATAGTTTCCCGCCGTGGCCCCGGCTTTCGGCCACCCTCCCCTTCGCAATGGATTGCGACTTTCCTGGCCGCCAGTGTGTAAGGAAATGATGATTTGCACGACCATCCGTCATGCTGATCATCTGCCCTTCCAGCCGTCCAAAAATCCAAACACCCCCTTTGGCCCCGGTCCCCCGCCGGGCGGGCCGGTGGCGCGCCCGGATCGTCGCTCCCGTCCTGGGCCTGTGGCTTCCGCTGTTTGCCCCACCCGCCGTTCCGGCCCAGAGCGCCGGCCTTCAGTTTCAAAGTCCGGCGGAGCGGACCGCCCTGTTGGAACTCTACACTTCCGAAGGTTGCAGCAGTTGCCCGCCGGCGGAAGCGTGGCTGTCGGGACTGCGCGATTCGCCGCGGTTATGGCGGGATTTCGCCCCGGTCGCCTTTCATGTGGATTACTGGAATTATCTCGGTTGGAAGGATGTCTGGTCCGACCCGGTCTTTACCGAACGGCAGCGGGAATTCACCGAACTCTGGCACGGTGCCAACCTTTACACCCCTGAATTCATACTGAACGGTAAAGAATGGCACAACTGGTTCACCGGTCGGAACGGTCCCCGGTCCGACGGCGATAAAGTCGGCATCCTCACCGTGACGGCCACCGCCACCAACCGCTGGCAGGTGGTGTTTGCGCCCGAAACCCAAACCGACGCGCGCTATGAAATTCATGCCGCCCTGCTGGCCGGCGGCATCACTTCCGAGGTGCAGGCGGGCGAAAACGCGGGCCACCGTCTGAATCATGACTTCGTGGTGGTGAATCTGATGCAAATCGGCCTGACCACCAGCCACGGCGTGGCCCGGGGAAAATTCATCCTGGATGCCCCGCGCCACCGCCCGGGCAGCACCCTGGCCTTGACCGCCTGGGTTACCCATACCGGCGAGCTTGAACCGTTGCAGAGCACCGGCGGCTGGCTCATTCCGCCTCCGAAAGAATAGTGTAAGGCCCGGCTTTTTCCCGCGACGAAATTGCATATGAAAAAATTATTCATCCTGCTCCTGACCCTCGGGCTGGCCCTGCCGGTCTTCGCCCAAACCAAAACCCTGCTCAACCTCGACCAAACCGGGGTGGCCATTCAAGGCTACGACCCGGTGGCCTTTTTCACGGATCAGAAACCGGTGAAGGGCGACCCCAAATTCGTCACCAAGCGTGACGGCGCGATTTATTACTTCGCCTCGAAGGAACACAAGGACCTGTTCCTCAAAGACCCCGCCCATTACGAGCCGGTGTTCGGCGGCTATTGCGCCTATGGCGTCTCGCGTGGTAAACTCGTGGAGATTGACGTGGACGCTTTTCAGATTGTGGATGGCAAACTCCTGCTCCAATACAGCAAGGGCGTCCGGGACGATTTCAATAAGGACTCGACCGCCAACCTCGCCAAAGCCGAAAACAACTGGCCGGCCCTTGTGGCCAAAAAGGGGAAATGATTTGTAAGGACACCCCCGCCACCCCGACCAAACCTCATGGGAATGAAAACCTCTATCAGCGTGCCATGCATCGTCAGTTGGGTTTGCCGCCTCACGGCGGCCATCATCCTGGTGCAAACGCTGTTCTTTAAATTCACCGGCGCCGCCGAATCCGTGTATATCTTCACCAAAGTCGGCATGGAACCATGGGGGCGCTACGGCTCCGGGGTGGCCGAACTCATCGCGTCCATTCTATTGTTGATCCCGAGTCTGGCGTGGGCCGGCGCGTTGCTGGCGCTGGGGGTCATGGGCGGCGCGATTTTTTCCCATCTCACCGTGCTGGGCATTGTGGTCCAAAACGACGGCGGCCTGCTGTTCGGTCTTGCGGTCACCGTGGCGGTTTGCAGCCTGATCACCCTCATTTTGCATCGTCGTCAAATCCCTTTTGTTTCTCAATGGTTCAAACCTAAAGACTCATGAATTCGAATTCACCCAATGACAATGGCGAACTGATCCTCGCGGTCCTCGAAACCCTGCGACAGGGCGAAATTCTCCTCGGCGAAATCAGCGACGAAACCTACACGCGCCGGGTGTCCGTCGCCTTCAACGCCTCCATTGGCGGCCATTACCGCCATTGCCTCGATCACTTCCGCAGTTTGCTCGAGGCCGCCGCCGCCGGCGACTTGAACTACGACCACCGCGCCCGCGGCACGCTCGTGGAAACCGACCGCTTCGCCGCGCTGAACGCCACGCGGGAATTGCTGGCCGGCTGCGAAAAGCTCGACCCGCAATGGCTGTCCCGCCCGCTCATCGTGACTTGCCAGACCAGCTACTCCACCGGCGGCTCCCAGAACTCATCCTCCACCGTCGGCCGCGAAATCATGTATTCCGTCGCGCACGCCGTGCATCATTATGCCCTGATCGGCATCATGATGGGACTCCTCGGCCTGCCCCTGCCGCCCGGCTTTGGGGTGGCCCCCTCCACCCTGAAACACCAGGCGCTGAGCCCGAAAACCTCCTGAAGGGCGATGACCGAATTCCTTACCACGGCACCGCATGCTTTGACCGAATGGCTGCCGCTCTGGCCGGCGGCGGGCTGTTTTTTCGCCACCTTTGTGCTCGAAGACGCCGCCACCATCGGGGCGGGATTACTGTTGGCGTCTGGTTCCCTTTCCTGGCCGGCGGCGTTCACCGCCTGTTTTCTGGGCGTCTGGCTCGGGGATGCCGGGCTCTACGCCCTGGCCCGTTTCGCCGGGCGCGGCGGGTTCGAAAAATCCTCCTGGCGAAAGTATTCCCCCGGTGTCGCCCGCAGCGAGCAATGGTTTGCCCGGCATGGCACGCCCATTTTGATCTTCAGTCGCGTCATCCCCGGGGCCCGGTTGCCCACCTATCTGGCGGCCGGTTTTTTGCGTCTGCCGGCCTGGCGCTTCCTGCTGGTCACGGGCATTGCGGCGGGGGTGTGGACCAGCCTCGTGCTGTGGGTCGCCCGCACCTTTGGCACTGAGTTGGAACAATGGCTGCACACCCACCGCTCCGGCGGCTGGCTGCTGCTCGGGGCCGGGCTGGTGTTACTGTGGGCGCTGCAACTATTCCGCCGCGCCTGCCTGCACTTTGACGCCCGCAAATTCTCCGCCCGTCTCGGGCGCTGGCGCCGGTGGGAATTCTGGCCGCCCTGGGTGTTTTATCCGCCGGTGGCGGTTTACTATGTCTGGCTCGCCTGCAAGTATCGGGGCATCATGCTGCCCACCGCCGCCAACCCCGGCATTTTTTCCGGCGGTCTGGTGGGCGAATCCAAAATGGCCACCCTGCACGATTTGATGACCGGCAGCCCGGAATACACCGCCGAGGCCGAATTGCTCGCCGGCTCCACTCCCGATGAACGGCTTGCCTCCCTCCGCAACATTTGCGCCCGGCGACACCTATCCTACCCATTCATCTTGAAACCCGATCTCGGCCAGCGCGGCGCGGGCGTCAAACTCATCCGCGATGAAGCCCAGGCCCGCGCTTATTTGCAACAGACCCGGGCGGCGTTGATCGTGCAGCGGTTTGCCGGCGGACCGTACGAAGCCGGCATTTTTTACCACCGCTTTCCCGGCCAATCGCGCGGCCATATTTTCTCCATCACCGAGAAAATTTTCCCCGTGATCACCGGCGACGGCAACGCCACCGTCGCCGAATTGGTCTGGCGCGATCCCCGCGCCCGCTTCCTCGCGGATAAATACCTGCAACGCCTGGGCGGGCGGGAATCGGAGGTGCTTCCCGCCGGGACCACCGTGCGACTCGTTGAGGCCGGTAACCACGCGCAAGGCTGCATCTTCACCGATGGCTGGCACCTGAACACCCCGGCCCTCACGGAACGCATGGATGAAATTTCCAGCAAAGTTCCGGGGTTTTTCATCGGCCGCTATGACCTCCGCTATGCCAGCCCGGAAGAGTTGGGGGCCGGGAAGAACTTCCAGATTGTCGAGCTAAACGGCGCGGCCGCCGAGGCCGCCAGCATTTATGACGCGCGCAACTCCCTCTGGTCCGCGTATCGCACCCTGTTCCGGCAATGGGATTTGGTCTTTGCCATTGGTGCGGAAAACCGCCGGCGCGGCTCTACGCCCATGAAGCCTTCGCACTTCTGGCGCGAATGGCGCCGTTACTCGGCGCTCGCCGCCACTTATCCCCCCGCCGATTGAGCCATGTGTACCGTGACCTTCTCCCCCCGCCCGCGCGGTTACGCGCTGGCCATGAACCGTGATGAAAGCCGGCGGCGCACCCCCGGTCTGCCGCCGGCGGAAAAAACCCGCCACGGACGCCGCATTCTGTCCCCCTCGGAACCGGGCGGGGGAACGTGGATCGCCGTCAACGACACCGGAACCACCTTCGCGCTCATCAATTGGTATGCCGTCCCCGCCCCGGCGAACCTTGAGCCGGTCAGCCGCGGCCGGGTGGTTAATGCGGTCAGTCCGGTGGTGTGGCCGGTCCCGGCCCAGGCCTTGCTGACGCGATTGCCCCTCAAACAAATCAATCCCTTTCGCCTCATCGGCATTTTCCCCGCCGCCCGGGAAATTATCGAATGGCGTTGGGACGGACAGCGGCTCGTCGCCCGGCCGGCTCCGTGGAAGCTGCAACAATGGATTTCCTCGGGCTTTGATGAACCAACCGCCCAACGCCTTCGCGGTTCCACGTTCCAGCGCGCGCTGCCACAGAAATCAGCCGGCACCCTCGATTGGTTGCGGCGACTCCACCGCTCGCACGGCCCGCTGGCCGGCCCCTTCTCCACCTGCATGCACCGTGCCGATGCGGCCACAGTCAGTTATTCTGAGGTCACCGTGGCGCCCGGCCGGGTCACCCTGCGCTATCACGCCGGCGCACCCTGCGCGGCCTCCCAACCCCGCGTCGTGGCCCGGCTGGTCCGGTCTAAAAAACCTTGAAGCCGCCGGCCACCGGCAAAAGCCGCGCCGTTCTGGCCGTGAAAACAGGCCCCCGTTCAATTTTCAGCCAGGCGCTAAGAAAATGGACCATGATTATCAAGGGTTTGCTTGAGGTCGCGCGAAACTTGGGTAGGCTCTGCGGAGACCGTCAACCGGCAACCGATCACGATCAGCGACGTCATGAAATGGATGTATCATTGGTATTTTCAAGTGGCCTGGACGATTTTTTGCGCCTGCTGGATAATCACCGCCCTGCGCGTGAAAAAAACCGGGAGCCCGAACCGCCGCTGCCCTTTATCACCCATCACGGGCTTTCGATCCTGGCCTTTTTTCTGGGCTGTTCGGATTGGTTTCAGGTCGGCCCGCTGGGCTGGGCGCTTTGGCCGCAGGCGCGGAACCCCTTCCTGGCCGGGGCGGCGATCACGTTCGCGGGGCTGGGTTTTGCCATCTGGGCGCGCTTCCGGCTCGGCCAAAACTGGAGTTCCTCCGTGGCGTTGAAGGAGGGGCATCAGTTGATTCAAACCGGCCCCTACGCCCTGGTCCGGCATCCCATTTACACCGGCATCATCACCGGTTTGGCCGGCACTGACGTGGCCATCGGCGAAGTGCGCGGGGTGTTGGCGGTGGCCCTGCTGACCGCCGTCTATATCTTCAAATACCGGCGCGAGGAGATTTTGATGCGGAAGGCCTTCGGCGACGAATATGTCGCGTATGCCCGGGTCACCGGCGGACTGCTGCCCACGCCGGGCACTTTAAGAAAGCATCCCGGATTTGCCCTGGCCGCCCTCGCGCTGGCGGCCGGTTTTCTGTGGGCGGTGGTGTTCCCGTGAGGGGCGGCACGAAGCTGTCAAACCTGACCCTGGCGTGGACTCAAGTGCTTTTGGGTTTGATTTCGCCATTTAACAAGCGTTTCAGTTCGCCGGTCAAACCCAATTCGTGCGCCCATTGGTGCAAGTAATATTGCCGGCCATGGAGCCGGTCAGGTAGTAAGTCACGCCGCTCCGATTTAACCGGCGCAAACAATCCACCAGCAGTTCCTGTTCGTTCATAGCGTGCGGGCCAGGGTCAGGCGATGACGCAGGAGGCGTTCAACTTCTTCGGCATCCGCCCGGGGATTTTGGTGGCGAATCCCTTCCCGTGCGATGTTGCAGGAAAGCTCGTGCAAATCCAGGGCGATTTGCAGGCGCTGCTCACCCGTCATGGCTTGGTAGCGTTTAATTTGTTCCTCCAGAGCCACAGCCGGGGTCATAATCAGCCTTTCTGCGGATTATTCATTATATTTTTGGTTACTTTTTGTTCCATAAAAAGTCAACCCGTTAATTGTTTTAACCTTTTTTAACTTCCTTCGCCCAATTGTCCTTCAACGTGATCGTCCGGTTGAACACGAGCTTGCCGGGCGCGCAGTCCAGGTCGAGGGCAAAATAGGCCAGCCGCTCGAATTGGTAGCGGGCTTCCGGCGCGGCGGCTGACAATGAAGGCTCGCATTGGGCGGTGATGACCTCCAGCGAATGCGGGTTCAGGTGCGTCTTGAAATCGCCGTCGGCGTCCGGCTCGGGCACGGTGAACAGTCGGTCGTAGAGCCGCACCTCGGCCGCCACGGCGTGGGGGGCGCTCACCCAATGGATCGTACCTTTGACCTTGCGTCCCGAGGTGGCCCCGCCGGTCTTGCTGTCCAGGTCGGCGGTGCAGTGGAGTTCGGTGACGCGGCCGGCGGCGTCCTTGATCACCGCTTCGCACTTGATGATGTAGGCGTATTTCAGCCGCACTTCGCCGCCGGGTTTGAGCCGGAAGAACTTCGGCGGCGGCACTTCGCGGAAATCATCCTGTTCAATGAACAGTTCGCGGCTGAAGGGCACTTTGCGGGAGCCGGATTCCGGGGCCTCGGGATTGTTGACGGCGTCCAGTTCCTCCACCCGGTCGGCCGGATAATTGGTGAGGATGACCTTCAGGGGGCGGAGCACGGCCAGGCGGCGCACGGCCAGGCGGTTGAGGTCTTCGCGGATGGCGTGTTCCAGCACGGCCACATCGGTGGTCCCGTTGTATTTGGTGATGCCGATGTGGTAGGCGAAGGCCCGCAGCGCCCCCGGCGTGACGCCCCGGCGGCGCAGGCCGCTGATGGTGGGCATGCGCGGATCATCCCAGCCGCTGACCAACCCCTCGCGGACCAGTTGCATCAGCTTGCGCTTGCTCATCACGGTGTAACCGAGGCTGAGCCGGGCGAACTCGTATTGGTGGGGCAGCGGCCGGGGCAGGTTCAACCCCTCCAGAATCCAGTCGTATAACGGCCGGTGGACTTCAAATTCCAGTGTGCAGATGCTGTGCGTGACGCCCTCGAGATAGTCGCTGAGGCAGTGCGCAAAGTCATACATCGGGTAGATGCACCAGGCGTTGCCAGTATGGTGATGCTCGGCGTGGCGGATGCGGTAGATGAGCGGGTCGCGCATCCAGATGTTGGCGGCAGCGACGTCAATTTTGGCGCGCAGCGTGCGGGCGCCGTCGGGGAATTCGCCGGCGCGCATCCGGGTGAACAGATCCAGGTTTTCGGCCGTGCTGCGGTTGCGAAAGGGGCTTTCCTTGGCGTTGCGCCGGTATTCGTCCGTCTCATCCGGGGTCAGATCGCAGACATACGCCCGGCCGGCTTGGATGAGCGCGATGGCGTAACCGTAGATCTGCTCGAAATAATCCGAGGCGTAAAAGGGTTCCAGCGCCGCGCCGCCGGAATTTTTGGGCACGGCACAATCCAGAAAATGGTCCGGCCGGCCGTTGCTGGTGACGGCCTCGGGCAGTTTCCCTTTGGGCTTGTAACCCAGCCGGTCATCCGCCCAGTCGCGAATCAGCCAGTTGACATCCGCCTGAATCGAATCCACGTATTCGACGTCCTCTTTCGTCGGGTTGGTGTCATCCATCCGGAGGTTGCAGACGCCGCCGAATTCGCGGGCGATGCCGAAATTCAGGCAAATGCTCTTGGCGTGGCCAATGTGCAGATAACCGTTCGGTTCCGGCGGAAAGCGGGTGTGAATGCGCGGATATTTGTTTTCGGCAACGTGTCGGGCGACGATGTCGCGGATGAAATCCGACGGGCGGGTTTCCGCCGCCGGGGCCGGGGCTGCAGTTGGTTCCAAACTCATAAGGTTCCAAAAAGGTAACAAAGCAACGGGCCAATGTCTCGCCCTTCTTTCCAAATGATCAGGTCAAAACCACCAGGTTTGCCAATGTTGCTCAGTTTTACGGGGTGAAGTTATCCAGCACCGCCCGCTTGAACCACGCCGGAATGCGGTCGGTATTCAACTCCAACTCCCGGCCGTCGGTGATCTCTGCCAGCCAGAAATGTTTTCCGTCCAGATTGAAGCCGGAATTGTCAAAAATATAAGCGCGGTGAGTGTGGGGATCGCGTCCGACAACAAAGCCAACGACCGAGGGTAACGGGTCGCAATTCGATCCTCCGGCACGGCATGACCACCCAGGCGCCCCCGGTTTCCACCCACCGGACGCAAAGTACCGCAGTCACTCCCTTCATCTCATCCGTGGATGATTTGCTGGCCGCCACAAACGCCGATCTCCGCTTTGGAGCCGCGTGCGCCCTGGCAAAATTTGAAGGTGTCAACCATCCTGGAATTTCGGCCGAATTCGTGGTCGCACTTAAAAGCCGGCACGACCCTTCTTATGCCCATCCAAACACCGAAGGCCTCAAGCAACTTATGGCCATTGAAACCATGCAGCGAATCGGTCCGGATGCGAAATCCATGGTGCCCGCCTTGCTTGAATATGCGAAATCAATCAATGACACCCTAATGCGTAAATTGGCTTATCGGGCCATCGGTCAAATTGACGACAACTTGCGGAACACCATCCCTGAAGTTGATCTGGCACTAACCAATGACCCGGTTTTGAATTATTCGACGCTGCCGCATTCCGATCATTAAAACCGTCGCCTCCGCCCGCCGCCGCGTCCCGCCACCAAGGCGGTCCTTTTTGCGGTGTTTGGCGGGCGACCCCATTGCCCATGTCGGGGCTTGGCCTGCGGTCAACTCACTGCGTAAAAATGCATAATTATGCCATTTACACATTGACATATTGCACGCTATTGCGTATTATCGGTTTAGGTTGGCGATTGAACGCATCAGAATCAGCCTCATCCTTGAAATTGCGGCCGACGGTTTGGCCACGCGGACCGGATTCGAGCCGCCGGACATTCGCGTGGTGCGGGTTAAAGAGCGGCACCATACCCGCATCTTGCGGTCGTGGCGGGCAGCCGCCCAACCGGATCAAACCCAGTCAGGGTCGGTCAAGGTCGGTCAGGGTCAGTCAAGGTCAGTCAAGGTTAAAGGGTTAAACAAGCTTGGCCCTGCCGCCCTCCACCCCAGACCCCAGACCCAAGACCCAAGACCCCAGACCCCAGACCCAAGACCCAAGACCCCAGACCCAAGACCCAAGACCCAAGACCCCACAACACCCAGGTTAAACTTTGAATGAAACTTTGCTCGTCCCGGCCCCGTCCATGGGTTATCTGTTTTCAAACGCATGCAACCTTCATACCACCGTATTGTTTTATGGCTGACGCTCGGCTGGGGAGCCGGCCCCGGGTTTGCCGCCAGCGCCCAGACCAATACCGCCCCGGCTGACCCGCCCGCCACGCCCGTGTTGGAAATCAACGCCGGCAAAGTCACCGGCCTGGCCAGCCCCACCCTTTACGGGATGATGACGGAGGAAATCAACTATTCCTACGAGGGCGGACTCTATGGTGAACTCCTGCGCAACCGCACCTTCAAAGCCGGGGCGACCAACGCCCTGTATTGGAACCCGGTGGGCGGGGGCGCCCTCTCCCTGGATTATGACCAACCGCTGAACGCCGCCCTGAATGTCAGTTTGAAACTCGATGCGACCAGCGCCACACCGGACGCTCCCGCCGGCTTCGCCAACGCCGGTTACTGGGGCATTCCCATCCGGCCCAACACCCTTTACCGCGCCTCGTTCTACGCCCGCACAGACGGCAAATTTGCCGGTCCGTTGACCGTGGCCCTCGTCAGCGCCCCCGACGGCCTACCCCACGGCGAAGTCCGGCCGGCCAGCGCCGAGGTCAGCCAGTTGACGGCCGAATGGAAAAAATATGAGGTCACGCTGACCACCGGGGACGCGCCCGCGTCCAAGAACGCCTCCTTCCGCATCACCACCGACCAGCCCGGCACGATCTGGTTCAGCCAGGTCTCGCTGTTCCCGCCCACCTATGACAACCGGCCCAACGGCAACCGCCCCGACCTCATGGAATTGATGGCCGACATGAACCCGCAATTCCTGCGCTTCCCCGGCGGCAATTATCTCGAGGGCAACGAGATCGCCAACCGTTTCGATTGGAAAAAGACCATCGGCGACACCGCCGAACGTCCCGGCCATCGCAATGACGGCTGGGGCTACTGGTCCACCGACGGCCTCGGGCTGCTCGAATTCCTCGAATGGTGCGAAGACCTCCGCATGCAACCCGTGCTGGCCGTCTATGCCGGTTATTCGATGCACCAGCGCCACGTCACCCCGGGCGACGACCTGGATCCCTACGTGCAGGACGCCCTGGATGAAATCGAATACGTCACCGGCCCGACCACCAGCTCCTGGGGCGCCCGCCGCGCCAAGGATGGCCATCCCGACCCTTTTCCGCTGAATTATGTGGAAATCGGCAACGAAGACTGGTTTGACCAATCCAACACCTACGACGCCCGGTTCACCCAGTTCTTCAAAGCCATCAAGGCCCAATATCCGAAGCTCCAGTGCATCTCCACCATCGGCAGCACCGAACCCAAAGCCAAGCGCGTTCACACCGTGCAACCCGACCTGCTGGACGATCATTTTTACCGCACCCAACAGGAGATGCGGTTGCACGCCCACGACTATGACAGTTACGACCGCCACGGCCCGAAAATCTTTGTCGGCGAATGGGCCACGCGCGTGGGCAGCCCCACCCCCAACCTCGCCGGAGCCCTCGGCGACGCCGCCTGGATGACCGGCCTGGAACGCAACTCCGACCTCGTGCTCATCTCCAGTTACGCGCCCCTGTTCGTGAACGTCAGCGATCTGGCCTCGGGCCGCACCCGGGGTGGTTCCATGCAATGGCCGACGGATTTAATCGGCTACGACGCCTTCACCAGCTACGGTTCGCCGGCTTATTACGCTCAGAAAATGTTCAGCAACAACCATGGCGACCAGATCCTGGCCACCGACTCCCAAGGCATCCCTGTGGAAAGCTGGCAGCCGCCGGTCCGCCGCAGCCGGAATCCAAATCCGGCCACGGCCACGAACAACGCCGCCGCCGGCACCAACTCCACACCTGCGGCGCTCCCCCCCAAACAAAGTCTCCCCACTCTCTTCTTTGACGCCACCCGTGATAGTCATGACGGCATCCTCTATTTGAAAATCGTCAATATCCGCAGCCATTCCCAGCGCGTTCATGTGATCATTGACGGGGCCAAACAGGTGAACCACGAGGGCGAAATCATCACCCTGACCTCCGCCAACCCCGACGACACCAACTCGATCAAGAACCCTCAAAAAGTGGTCCCCCGCACCGCCCTGTTAAACGATCTCGGCCGGGATTTCACCCCCACGCTGGAACCCAATTCCATCAACATTCTAAAAATCCACACCGTATTATAAACCCACGGCGGGACCAGCACCGGCTGACAAGGTTAACGGTCCGACTTCGCGGCGGGATTATCCAGGCCCGTGCCGGTGACATTATCCACCGCGATCAACGGACCGTCAAAACCCGTGACATTGATGCCGGCCAGTTTCACATTGACCATGTTCGCCAGTGAAATCCCCCGGCCGCAGGTGCCGGTGATATCGGTGAGCGTCAAGCCGTCGAGCACCCGCTGGGGGGGGACATTTTTACCCACCACCAGATCGGCGACATGATTCAATTGGATGTGGTTGAAGGTGAGGTTTTTCACCAGCGACCATTTATCCACATCGCCCGGCACGGGATCTTTGGCTTGGATGCCCTTTTTCAGCAGGTCAATTCCGATGAAGGTCGGGGAACGATTGATGATGAGATTTTCGCCGGTGATGTCCTGCATGTAACCGCCGCGTCCGTCGCGGCTTTTGATGTAGATGGCGTTCTGCCGGCCCGCGAGGATGCAGTTCTCAATCCGGATGTTGCGGATGCCGCCGGACATTTCGGTGCCAATGCCAATGGCGGCGAAGATGCTGCTCGTCAGGGAACAATCCCGGATGGTGATGTTTTCCGTGGGCCGGCCCAGGGTCTGGGCGGAGAGCCCGCGACCGGATTTGAGGGAAATGGCATCATCGCCGGTGTCAATGGTGGTGTGCTCGATCACCACATCGCGGCAGGAGTCCACGTCAATGCCGTCGCCATTGTCGTTGATGGAGCGGATGGTCAGTCCGTTGACGGTGAGGTTCTGGCAGAACAGCAGGTGGATGGACCAGAGCTGCTCGTATTCCGTGGAGAAATTTTCCAGCACGGCGTTGGTGCAGTCGGTCAATTCAATGAGGACCGGCCCGCGGGGGTTCCGCAATTTGCCGAGGCCGATGGGCGGACCGAAGATGGACCCGGAGCCGGTGATGGTGACGTGGGCGGCCTGGCTGGCGGAAAGCAACGCGCGATGGCCATCGCGGAATTCCCCCTCAAAGCGGACTTGTTCCAGCGGATAATCCGCAATGTCCGGACTGCCCATCAGGTTTGATTTCTTCTCCAATTGCAGGGTGGTGTTGGCGTGGATGACCAAGCTGCCGGTGAGGTAAACCCCCTCCGGCACGAGGATCGTCCCGCCCCCGTTCGTGGCGCAGGCGTCCAACGCCTGCTGGAGGGCGACCGTGTCCTTGGTGAGGCCATCCCCTTTGGCCCCGAAATCGCGCACGTTAAAAGTGTTTTTGTCCGCCGCCGGTGCGGATACACCGACAATGACCAAGGCCAGGCCGAGAATAAGTTTTCCAATCATGGTTGATAAAGAATGGACATTAATACCACCACGTCAACTGTCTTTGCGCCGTTTTGGCGTCAGATTTTTGTATGAGCGCCCCCGGGTGGGCAAAGCCAAAAATCGGGGAAATTGGCCTCCCGAAGCGGCAAAACTCCGCCCGGATTCCGCTGGCGACGGTCGGGGCGAGGCCTGGGCGGGCGCGGGTCAGGCGCCGGTTTGCCGGCGGGCGATGCGGCCATACCAGAAGCCGGAGGCGGCAAAGATGACAGCGCACGCGCTCGTGAAGGCGATCAGATAAGGCGAGGGCAAATAATAATCAGCCCCGATGGCGCCACCCGCCGAGAGGGCGGCGCATAAATAGCTGTAATAAGCGCTGGCCCGGGCGCTCTGAACGCTTTTTTGCAGGATGGCTTGCATGGCCCGGTCATCGCGGGCCAGCGCGTCGGCACAACCGGGGGAGCATACCAGCCGGGGATTCGCATCGGCGGGCCGGGCGCAGTCCGGGCACAGGCCGCGTCCGCAATAGGCGCAGACGCCGATGGCGTCGGTGGGGTGGCGATGGCATTTCATGCTGGCGGAGAGCATGCCTGAGCCGGGGCGGGAATGCAAATGGAGCGGACGAATTGCGCCCGGCCCGGGGAAAGGCTAGACTGGCCGCGTGGCGGACATTGTTTTAACCACGCTCAACGCGAAGTATATCCATGCGGCCTTTGGGTTGCGCTATCTCATGGCCAACCTCGGGCCGCTCCGGGGTCGTGCCACGCTGGCGGAATTTGACATCAACCAGCGGCCGCTGGACATCGCCGAGGCGTTGCTGGCGCAGAACCCGAAAATCATCGGCTTGGGCGTATATATCTGGAACGTGGAACCCACGGCGGAAGTGCTGGCCGTGATCCGGCGGGTGCGGCCCGAGATCAAAATCATCCTTGGCGGACCGGAGGTCAGTTACGAGACGGAATCCCAGCCCATCGTGCAACTCGCGGACCATGTCATCACGGGCGAGGCGGACCTGAAATTCGCGGAGGTCTGCGCCGGGTTGTTGGGCGGCTCGGACTCGTGGCCGAAAATCATTCCGGCGGAACCGCCGGATTTTTCGCACCTGGCGCTGCCCTATGAATTTTATACGGCGGATGACCTGGCGCACCGGATTGTCTATGTGGAGGCCTCGCGCGGCTGCCCGTTTACCTGCGAATTCTGCCTGTCGTCCCTCGAGATTCCCGTGCGGGCGGTTCCCCTCCCGGTCTTGCTGGAGGAATTGCAGCAACTGCTGGATCGCGGCTTGAAGCAGTTCAAGTTTGTGGATCGCACTTTCAATCTGAATATCGCAGTCAGCCAAACCATTCTCGAGTTCTTCCTGGAACGCAGCCAGCCGGGCCACTTTTTCCACTTCGAAATGATCCCCGACCGACTGCCCGGGGCGCTGCGGGCGGTCATCGCCAAATTCCCGCCGGGGATGCTGCAATTTGAAGTGGGGGTGCAGACCTTCAATCCCGAGGTGGGCGGGTTGATCAGTCGCCGGCAGAATTACGAGAAGCTGGCGGACAACTTCACTTTTTTGCGCCGGGAAACCGGCGTGCATCTGCACGCCGATCTGATTGTGGGTCTGCCCGGTGAATCGCTGGAGAGTTTTGCCGCTGGTTTCGACCGGCTCATCGCGCTGGGGCCGCAGGAGATTCAGGTGGGCATCTTGAAACGCCTGCGCGGCACGCCGATCATCCGGCATGATGCGGAATGGCGGATGACTTATCATCCGCATCCGCCTTACGAAATCCTCTGCAACCGGCTGTTGGATTTTGCCACACTGCAACGGTTGCGGCGTTTCGCCAAGTATTGGGAGCTGGTGGGCAATAGCGGCAATTTCCGCCACACCACGCCGCTGTTGTGGCCGGCGGGGGCTTCGCCGTTCCAGTCGTTTTTGCGCTGGAGCGATTGGCTGTTCGCCCGCGTTGGGAAAACGGACAGTATCGCACTGGTGCGGCTGATGGAATTGTTGTTTGAATTTCTAACCGGCGAACTGGCGTTGGAACCCCGGCTGGCCGCCGAAACGCTCTGGCGGGATTACCAACACGGCGGCCGGTTCGACAAACCGGGGTTCATGAAGGATTACCTGCCCGCATCCGCCCAGCGCGTCCCGCGCCCGGCCCGGGCCGCCCTCCCCAAACGCCAGGCCCGGCATCTGGTGTAGTGGTGGGCAAGCGACCGCCCGCCGCCGACCGGGAGATCGCCGGGGAAAACCCCGGCGCTGGCGAAACCGGTTCAGGAGGGTGGGAGTGCGGTTACCACCAGAAAACCGTGTCATTGTCCGTGCGTGGGACCATCGGGGCGTCAAATTTGCGCCATTCGGCATGCCCGTCCTTATACCCGATGTCGCCGCCCGTCGGGATGTTATGAGAATTTAAATGCGGAGTGGTTTGCGGGTAAACCAGCCCATTCACTGTGAACCCCCCCGGCACACTACTATAGTTGTTCCCGGGATGATTGTAACCAGGCAGGGTTTGATTGACACTGATGATGGCGTCCATAATCAGCTCACGATTGGAAGTGGACACCCGGACCGAATTATCTCCGGTCGCGGGGAAATTGGGGATTATTTCCGATTGCAGCGTGGTGTTTTGATTGGTGGGATCAATCTTGCTGGAAGTTCCCGACAAGGCCAGCGCAAATCCGATAACATGAAAGCCGCCGGGGTCACTGGCGCTGGGACCGGTCATGCCATAATTCCAAAGGGTTGAATTGGCGCCATAGCCCGGACCCGACCAATTTTGGAGATCGCCAAATTTTGGCGCGGTTCCGGGACAGTAAAAGGTCTTCGGCAACATGCCGGCCTGCAGTAATACTTGAGCGGCGTTATCGGGAAAATCCCAGGCCCATTCGGGCGTTCCACCACCCGCAATCTGCTGGATCAAGGGGAGCTTGTCATTGTACTGGCCGCCATAGATGTTAAACGCCAGTTCGAATTGATGCACGTTGGACAGGCATTGCATGCGCAGGGCTTTGGCCTTGGCCGCAGCCAGCGCCGGCAGGAGCATGGCCGCCAGGATGGCGATGATGGCGATGACCACCAGCAGTTCGATCAGGGTGAAGGCACGGGCCAGCCGGGATTTCCGGCGGTTGGGATGGCGCCGGCACGGAGCCGTCCGGCGGATGGGTGTGGGTGTGGGGTTCATGGGTTTAGTTAGTGCGCGTTTTTTGTTGGCTACCAGGCAAGGGAAGTGGGGTTGGGTGGGGCCTGGATGGGGCGTCCGGCAACGGGCCGCACGACCACGGGGGACACCCCTCGAGCCGGCGGTCCCGCCGACCGGGAGTGGCAAAGGAAACAGGGCATGACATGTTTTAGGTTTTTCTCAAGCACAACGACCCCGGGCCTGACCAGCCCCGGGCTCACGCCCTGGCAAGCGGGAAAAAACCGCGCGCCCGGCCGTCTGAGCGACCGGAGGGATCCCGGATTTCACACCGGCCCAAGGGGTTGCAGAAACATAGCACGCGGGGAAACGCCGGACAACGCCATTTTGCGCACAGATTTAGCCATTTTGCGCAGCTCCCGGCGGAGCCTGGGCCGGGCGCGTCCGGAGCATCGCATATCCTGCGGCCACGAATATTTTTCGCCGGAGGCCGGTCCCACCTTGGAGCCACCCCCAGGAAAAACGACGGGCCGGCGCGTTCCAGCAGGCTTTTTACGCCGCCGGCCAACGCGGTCCCCGTGACGTGGAGCTAAAGTCACACCGGTTTCCACCGATAAGACAGGTGTTGGGACCGGCCGTCAGCCGCCGATAAGTGTGACAGGGTTAAACCAATGGTGAACCGCCCTTTAACTGGTTCGCCCGCGACATGGATGTCGCGTAAAAACAATGCCCCCTGCGGGGGCGACTCACGGATGGAGTTAACAGTATGCCATTAGTAATAAACACAAACATATCGGCGGAACAGACGTCTGCATTTCTGGAGAAATCCAGCAACAACCTGAGCAAGTCGCTCGAAGAGCTGTCGTCCGGTTCCAAAGTAAACTCACCGTCGGATGACAGCGCCGGGCTGGCGGTGTCCATGAACCTGACGGAACAAATGGGGGATAATTCGGCGGCGTCGGACAACGTCAGCAATGCCATTTCATTCAACCAGACCCAGGACGGTTACCTGCAGCAGGTCAACAGCGCCCTGGACCGGATGAGCGAATTGTCCGTGCAAGCGCAGGACGTTACCAAGTCAAACAGCGACCGCACCCTGTATCAACAGGAGTTCAACACCCTGGCCGACTACGTTAACAACGTGGCCACGCAGAGCTTCAACGGGGTCAGCCTGTTTAACGGCAACTCGCTGGCGGTGACGACCGACAGCAGCGGTGGCACCTTCGACAACGCCGGGGTAAACCTGGGCGCATCGGTCTATTCGCACCTGGCCAGTGAGTCGATTGCCACCACCACGGGGGCGGTGGCCGCGTTGACCGCCGTGCAGTCGGCCGTCACGCAACTCGCTTCGGATCGGGCCACGCTGGGCACCAACGAAGAAACGCTGACCAATTACAGCAATCAGCTCGAGACGCTGAACAACAACCTCTCCGCCGCCAACAGCCAGATCATGGATGTGGACGTGGCGACCGAGAGCACGGCCTATGCCCAGGAAAACATCCTCGTGCAGACCGGCACGGCGATGTTGGCCCAGGCCAATTCCCAACCGCAAATCGCGCTCAAGCTCCTGAGCTAAGCACCCGGTTTGACGGCCCGGTGAAACTTCCCGGACGGCGTTCGCGCCGTCCGGTTTTTTTTGCCCCCGGGCGGCGCAAAATACCGCGGACTTCCAAGTCTGCTGTTTGGCGGGTTTTCAAACCCGCAGGCCGTTGAATCCGGTGGCGCCCTTGATCTTCGGCTGGTCTGCCGATTTGGAAACCGGCGATACGGCAGACTGGGAAGTCTGCGGTACAAAAAACCGCCAACAACATCGGGATGCACCGGGGGCGGCGGCCCGCCGCGCTTTGCCCTTGCACCGCATGGCGGGGTCCGGCAATTTGAGTCACCGAATGAAACATTTCATGGATTTGTCCGCCCGGTGGCCGCTGCTGGCCGTCATTTTCTTTACCGCCCTCGTTTCCATCCGTGCGGCGGCGGCGGACGAAGCGACCAACGCACCGGAGTTGCAGGTGGCGGAGCCCATGCTGCTGGCGATTCCCCAGGCCGGTTTTGGCCGGGATTATCTGTTCACGGCGTCCATCATTCCGCAGGGGGGCTCGCCGACGAGCCATGGATTGTCGGGCCGCGTGGTGCGCTTCGAACTGTTCGCGGACGGCGTGGATCTGTATGAATCCACCCGGGGATTGGTGGTGACGACCGATCTGCCGGCGCGCCGGCTGCTGGCCAGTTTCCCCATTGTCCGGCAGGACACCAACCGGGTGGTGGTGGATTTCAACAAGGGGATGCGCCAGGTGTTCACTGAATCGTGGATCGGCGGCGGCGACCTCAACCTCGAGGAGCATGACACGGTGCTGGAAGTACCCGAGAGCCGCGTGTTTGAAATGCGGCGGGACGCCGGCCGCCTGATCATCCGCCAGAGCGTGCAGACTCGCAGCCGCGAAGCCGATCAGGATCTCCAGGCGCGGTATGAGGCGCGCTATTTCATCACCCCCTACACGCCCGGAAATTTCGCGGGGAAGGAACCCAACGCGGTGGACGGCCGCTATACCCGTTTTTTTGAAACCGAGGGGCGCCTGGAACCCGGCACCGGCCGCGTCTCGGCCCGGATTGACCGGTTTGCCCTGCCGGCTCCGGTGGTGTTTTATTATTCGGCCAACACCCCGCCGGAATATGTCGAAGCCGTCCGCGACGGCATCCAATATTGGAACCTGGCCTTTGGCCGGGAAATCGTGCAGGCCCGGCCCGCGCCGGCGGGCGTGACCGCCCCGGACGCCAAATACAACATCGTTCAATGGGTGCCGTGGGATCGCGCGGGTTTTGCGTATGCGGATGTCCTCAGCGACCCGCTGACGGGTGAGTCGCTGCACGGCCAGGTCTATCTCACCAGCGCGTTCAGCTTTGTCGGCCAGGCCCGCGCCCGCGTGCTGCTCCGCGCGCTGGAGGAAATGGCCGGACCGAAGCAGGCTGACCAGCCGGGCGCGGCGGCACCCCTGGCCGTGCCGTTTCTGAATTCGGCCGAGTGCTGCGAAACCGACCCGCGCGTCTATGCCCGCCAACTGGCGAACGGTCTGCAGGATTTGCTGGCCAGCGACACCCTCACCGACGCGGTCGTGCTGCGCGTCTCGCAGGATTATGTGCGCGAAGTGGTCGCGCATGAGGTCGGGCACATTCTCGGTCTGCGCCATAATTTCGCCGGCAGCCTGGCCGCCACCCTGACCGACCAGGAATTGGATGATTGGTTCAAAGCCTATCTCACCGGTCAGCCGCTCGATGCTTACACCAACAAGCTGGCCTCGAGTTCCATGATGGAATACACCGTTTTCAAGGGCTCCGTCTTCATCGGTTGGCGGATGCGGACCCACCCGGAAGCCCTGCCCCACGACCGCGCCGCCATCCGCTGGGGGTACTACGACAGTCCCGAGGCCCGCACCAACAAAATGCTCTTCGCCACCGACCAGGACATCGGGCGTTATGGCGACGTGCGCCCGTTTGACTTCGGCCCCGATCCCGTCGTCAGCGACTATGCCGACACCGCCAAAATCATTGACCTCCTGCCGAACTCAGTCATTGAAGAATTCATCCGCGCCCGCGCCCCGCGGAATCCCAACGACCGCCTCCCCTTGGAACAGGTGGACCTGGACGCCATCAGCTACGCCCAGGAAATCGCCGGGCACTTCGTGGACGCGCTCAAATGGTTCGCCGCCGACACCCGCTCCCTCCGCGTGGAAAACCAGTTTGATTACATCGGCGAACTGAACCTCAAGGAACGGCACCAGGCCCACTGGCGGGATCTCAACCGCCAGCTCGACCGGCTGGGCGGGGTGGACCGCGCATTCTTTTCCGCGCTGCCGGCGGAGTTCAAGCTGGACCTGAAAGACCCGCCCGCCGGATTGCCGGTCGTGCCGCGCTTGAGCGCCACCAACCTCTCGGTCCGCCTGGAAAAACTCCTTGGTTCCACCAATTACGCCGTGTTCGTGGGCTTGGACGACAAAAAATACCGCTTCACCCCGGACGAACGCGCCCTGATCCTCAAACGCGGCCGGCAATGTTTTGATGAACTGGAAAAAGAACTCGTCAAACAAATCTGCCTGCACTTGGAAAACGCCCCGCGCGATCTCGGGGTGGAAGCCAATGACGGCGTGGCCGAGGATGACAGTGTCGCCAAACTGGAACAGCGCATCATCGAAGTGGCGAAATACGTCGTCACCGCCCGGGATGACAGCAAACGCATTGAGGGCCGGGTGGACAAGAGTCAGGTGGCCGTCCCGGTGTTTAAATACGACCAGGCCACCCGCGTGGCCGCCGCCAAAATGCTCAACGAAAAAACCGGCTCCTACAAAGACTGGGCCGACGATGCCAAGGGCGACCTCAACAACGATTTGAAGAAAGAAGTGGTGGACGCCCTGAACCTGGATCATTTCAAGGACTTCAGGGTTTCCCTCCTCTCCCGGCCGTTGCGCGACTGGTATCAGCAGCAGCAGGAACTGCTGGCCCTGCTGCCCCCCTCGCCGCCCGCTCCCGGAGCGTCCGCCCCGCCGCCGCTACCCACCAAATAATGCGGCGTCCAGCGCCCGCCGTATCCGCGCACCGCCACCCGATCGGGGTGGAGACAAGGGTTGGCTTGCCTGTCACCACACAGATTAATCGTCAGTGGCATTGGATTCCGAAACCGCAATTCTCATACAGCCGGTGAGAGAATCGGCGGCGGCGACTCCGTTAGCGCCCATTTCGGAAATCGTGTCCCTCCCGGTTTCCTCAACTGACCCCAAACACCAGGATCGCCCGGGGCGGGATGGTGATGGCGGCGGAATAGGGGAGGTTGTGCATTGGGCCGCCGCCGGCGTTGATGCCGCCGTAATTCCCCACGGCCAGGGGGTTGACCCAATTGTCGTAGATGTCGCTGTTGAAGAGTTCGGCCCACTGGCCGCTGAGCGGGAACCCCAGTTGGTAGCCAAAAAAGGGTGCATCGTTGAGGCTGGCGACCACGACGACGTCCAAGCCTTCGCCTTCGATCCACCGGTGGAAGGCGAGGACGCGGTCGTTGTTGCTGGAGTAGTAGGCGTTGATATTCTGGCCGCGCAGGGCGGGTTGGTTCCAGCGCAGGCGGATGAAGTCCTGGGTGAACCGCAACTGGTCGCTCATGGATTTATCGCCGGCATTCAGGCCGGCCCAGTTGATGAGGTTGGTGCCGGCGGGATTTTCGTTCCATTGTTTGTCTTCCAGAAATTCCTGGCCCATGAACAACTGGGGGATGCCGGGGGCCGCGAGCAGGAGTCCGGTGGCGACTTTGGAGCGGCTGCGGGCGTAAAAGGACCGGGTGTTTGAGCCGTCCGCCAGCAGGGGAATCCGGGGATTCCGGCCGACATACACTTCGTCGTGGTTTTCGACGCAGGGCACGGCGTTCCACGCCTGCGGCAGGCCGGGCGGATAGAGACTGGCCCGGATGGCGTCCATGCTGACCTGGCTGGATTGACCATATGCGGCGGCTTGAATGGCACTGCGGACGGAGGACCGCAACGCATCGTGCTGGACGGTGTCAAAGCCGGTGCCCCCCTGACTGACGGGCTGGACGATGGACAACACGGAAGCGGAAAATTCGCCGGGCCAGTATTCGGCGTTTTCCAGAGCCCGATCCCGGACATAGCGGACGGTGTTGGTCAAGTTCTGGCAGAAGGTCCAGCCGGTGGGTTGGTTGGCCTGGAGCAGGTCGCTGATTTCATCATAGCGAAAGCCGTCGCCATGACATTCGGTCAAAAAGAAGGTCGCGTTATCAATGAGGAACTGGCAGACCGCCTGTTTCCACAGGGCGAAGGACAAGCCGCCGGCAATGCCCACGCTCGTAAAGTAGAGGCTGTTGTTATTGTCGGCGGGATTGGCTGCGCGGTCCCAGAAATAGATGCTTTCATCATCGCCATTGAAGCCGCCGGCATGGTTGTAAACGACGTCAAAGGCCACGGCGATGCCGTAAACATGGCAGAGGTCCACCAGCGCTTTGAGCTGGTTCGCCCCGCTGCTGATTTGCGCAACGGTCAACGGGGCCAGTCCCTTGGCGGCAAGCAAGCCATTGATGGTTCCCAGGTAGGTGCCCAGCAGCGTCGCATCGTTGACGGTGTAAAGGGTGTCGGGCGAGAACAAGTCGGTGCCGTCGTAACCCATGTCGGGATGTTCCTCGCATTCGGTCACAGGCAGGGGTTGGAGCATATTGATGCCCAACGCGACGAGGTAGGGGATTTTGGCGATTACATCCAGAAACGTTCCGCACTGGGGAAACGCGGCCGGCGCATACGTACCGATGTGGATTTGGTAAATGATCAGGTTGGAATAATCGGGGGTGACGAAATTTTGATCGTGCCAGGGGTAGGAATCCGGCGATCGGAGGATGCAATTGACGCCAATGGGGAAGGTGGGGTTGGGCGTCAATTCGCGCGCGTAAGGATCGCGTTTGTAACCCGTGCTCCCGCCGGCGGGGCCGACGACATAGTATTTGTAGTTGTCGCCTTCAGCCGCATTCGCAATAAAACCGGTCCAGTAGCCGGAGGCATCCCGCGTCAGCAAGAGGTCGGGATTGGTGTTGGTATTCCAGAGGGCGACGCCGCGAAAGGTGCCGTTGATGTAAACCGCCTGGGCGGACGGAGCCCAGACTTTGCAGGTGGCTCCGCCACCCGGGACCAAATTGACCCCCATCGGGGTGCCCGATTGGATGTTCGTCTGTGGTAAAGCCATAAAAATGTCTCCTAATGTTCGACTTGCAGGCCGATTATAGGCAGGTGCGGGCGGAAAAGCAAGGAAAATAATGCGCGAAAAATAATCAGCGAGTCCCTGGCCGGAACCAGGCCGTTGAAAAAAAGTTTAACCGCAGATGAACGCAGCAACGGTGTTCTTCTACGGATCAAATCTTTGCATTCGGGAGTGGGAAAAGGGCCGATGGTCATTGCTCATCGGCTGGGGTTATAATGCGTCGCTCTTCCGAGACGCCGCTACGCTCCATTTCGACGCGCTCCGGCGGTTGGGTAAAACGCCGGGGCGTCGTCGCCTGCGAGAGCAATGGGGCGGCGTCACACGCCGCCGAAGCGGCGGTGGCGGCGGGCGTATTCCTCGAGGGCGGCCAGCAGTTGCGGCTTGCGAAAATCCGGCCAGAGCGTCGGGGTGATAACGAGTTCCGAGTAGGAAATCTGCCAGAGCAGGAAGTTGCTCACGCGCATCTCGCCGCTGGTGCGGATGAGCAGGTCCGGGTCGGGGATATTTCGGGTCCACAGATGGTCGGAAATCACTTTCTCGGTGATGTCGGCCGGCTCGATCTGGCCGGTCTTGACCTTCTCGGCCAGGCGGCGGACGGCGTCCACAATTTCGATGCGACTGCCATAGCTCAGCGCCATCACCAGGGTCAGGCCGTTGTTCTTGGCGAGAATGGCGATGGATTTTTTGAGGTGGTCCTGCACCACGTCGGGCAGCCGCCAGATTTGGCCGATGACTTCCAGCCGCACGTTGTTTTTGTTCAACTCGGGCGTTTCGGTTTTCAGGTAATGGACGAGATATTTCATCAGCGCGTCCACCTCCTCCTGCGGCCGGTTCCAATTTTCGGCGGAAAAGGCGTAGAGGGTCAGGTATTTGATGCCCAACTCGCCGGCGTTGCGGATGACGGCGCGGGCGGATTCCGCCCCCTGGCGGTGGCCCTCGATGCGTGGCAACCCGCGTTGTTTGGCCCAGCGGCCGTTGCCATCCATGATCACCGCCACGTGCTGGGGCAGGCTGGTGCGGGCCTCGGGACTCAACTGGAGGGCGGCGGCGCTCACACAAAGATGGTTTGTTCCCGGGCGGGGCCCACCGAGGCGATGAACAATTTGGCGTCGGACAATTCGGCGATGGCTTTGAGATACGCCCGCGCTTTCGGGGGCAGTTCTTTCCAGGATTTCGCCTTGTCGGTGGGGGTCAGCCAGCCTTCAAACTCCACATAAACGGGCTCGCATTCGGCCAGCAATTGGGCGTCGTTGGGCACAAAGTCAAAGCGCTCTTTGCCGTGCCGGTAGGCGACGCAAACCTTGATGGTGGCCACGGTGTCCAAACCGTCGAGATTCGTGACGGCGAGTTTGTCAATGCCGTTGACCATGGTGGCGTGGCGGGTGGCGACGGCATCGAACCAGCCGCAGCGGCGGGCGCGTCCGGTGGTGGCGCCGAATTCCCGGCCCATGCCGTGGAGCAAATCGGAAATCTCGGCGTTTTCGGTGGGCAACGGGCCTTCGCCCACGCGCGTGGTGTAAGCCTTCATGACGCCCACAACCTCATCCATGCGGTTGGGGGCCACGCCGGAGCCGGTGCAGGCGCCGCCGGCGGTGGTGTTCGAGGAGGTGACAAACGGGTAGGTGCCGTGATCAATGTCCAGAAACGTGCCCTGCGCGCCTTCGAACAGAATGCCGTCGCCCCGGCGGGTGCATTCGTGCAGCAGCACCACGGTGTTGGCCACGTAGGGCTTCAGGTAATCGCCCGCCGCGCGATATTCCGCCAGCACCTTTTTGAACGAAAGGGGTTTGGCCCCGAGCGCTTTGAGCACTTCATTGTTTTCCTTGATGCGCAGGCGCAGTTTTTCCTCGAACCGGGCCGGGTTGATCAGGTCAATCATCCGCAGTCCCACGCGGGCGGCCTTGTCGCCGTAGGCCGGGCCGATGCCGCGCTTGGTGGTGCCGATTTTGTTTTTGCCCTTGAGCACTTCGCGCTGCGCATCGAGTTCCCGGTGGTAGGGCAAAACGAGGTGGGCGGTTTCGCTCACGACGAGATTTTTGCCGACCTTGACCTGGAGCTTTTTCAAGCCCTCGATTTCGCTGACGAGGCCGACGGGATCAATGACGACGCCGTTGCCGATGACGCAGAGCTTGTCTTGGCGCAGGATGCCCGAGGGGATGAGGTGCAGGACGTATTTTTTGGGTCCGAGAAAAACCGTGTGCCCGGCGTTGTTGCCGCCCTGGGTGCGGACGACGACGTCCGCCTGCTCGGTGAGCACATCAATGATTTTGCCTTTGCCCTCGTCGCCCCATTGGGCGCCGACCAGAATTGTATTTGCCATAGTTCTTCAAAGGCCCGCGCCGGAGGTTGACAATAAAAATCCCCGAAGGTTGATTTCGGGGCAAAGCGCGTGGTCTTTGCGGATAGAAACTAAAAAGAGCGGACGCCGGTGTCAACCTTGCAGTTTTTGAGGGTCGCTTCCTTCAGTGCGTATGCATGAAGGGTTCAGGCGAGTTTAGGGTGACGGTTGGTGACAAAGGCGAAAGCCTTGGCCAGATTGTCTTCGCCCATGGCCGTTTGGAAGTCGGTGAACCAGAGCCAGCGGGGA
>Ga0302278_10000226_pt1 | contig 72390 bp, 64 predicted proteins | sample III_Bog_N3_2_FD_194543 | JGI IMG/M metagenome (GOLD analysis project Ga0302278, IMG submission 194543) | Peat permafrost microbial communities from Stordalen Mire near Abisko, Sweden - III_Bog_N3_2 | ecosystem: Environmental > Terrestrial > Soil > Wetlands > Peat | place: Sweden: Abisko...
CCTCCTTGTGGCCGCGGTGGCGTGTTGGTGGCGAGCGCGGCAGTTGGTCGAACTGACCTACTTCTGGGCCCTGGCCGGAACGCTACAGGGGCTGGTCACGCCTGACCTCAACGTGCCCTTTCCCCACGTCGAGTTCTTCGAGTACGTGATCGGTCACACGCTCATCATCGTGGCGGCCCTCTTCCTCGTCGTCGGACTGCGACTCCAACCGCGAAGGGGCTCAGTCCTGCGCGTGACGATCATCACGTATATGTACGTCGCCCTGGTCGGTCTGATCGACGCCATGATCAACGCCAACTACATGTTCCTTCGCCGCGCTCCTCATCAGTGGACGCTCCTGCGACTCATGGGCCCCTACCCGTGGTACCTCGTAACTGGCGTCATCATCGTTCCCCTGTTCTTCTCGCTCCTCTACAGCCCGTTCTGGCTGGCCCGTCGTCGAAACGACTCCGGCGTCCGCCCAATCAGCGCGTCACTTCGCAGTCGATGATGACGCAGTCTCCGGAACCCTCCTCGGTGCGCTCGCCGCGCCTACACAAATGGAACGACCGCGTCGTGCTCGGCGCGGTCATCGCCTCTTTCGCCTCGGGCTTCGGCCAGTTCGGCGTCGTGACGGCGTTGGGCAGCGTGGCGCGAACGTTCGGCCACCTCGTGCACGGCGCGACGATCGCCGACCAGGCCGGGCTCTCCGGCACGAAACTCGGCGTCGGACTCGCGATTATCCGACTGGCCTCGCTCGGCGGGCTTCCACTGACGGCGATGGCCGATCGATTCGGCCGACATCGCATGCTGATCACGACCGTCGGACTCGGACTCGCGGCCACGGTGCTCGCGGCCGCGAGTCCCGGATACTGGTGGTTTGTCGTGATCTTCGCCTGCGGTCGACCGCTGCTCAGCGCCACCAACGCGCTCTCCGAAGTCATCGCCGCGGAACAGACCGATACGAAGAGCCGCGCCAAAGCCCTCGCTCTCGTGGCCGCGGGCTACGGGATCGGAGCGGGTCTCACCGCCATCATCCACAGCCTGGCCTCGAAGACGTTGGGATTTCGCGGACTGTTCCTGCTCGCGATCGTTCCCCTCGCGCTCTTGCCACTCATCAGCCGGTGGGCGACCGAACCGGACCGCTTCGAAATCGCCGAGGTCGCGTCCGACCACGTCGTGCCCGCCCTCGGTGCCGTGGGTCGGGCGTTTCGAAAGCGCTTGATCCTGCTCTCGATACTGGCCTTCGCCCTCTCGTTCATCACCGGCCCGGCGAACAGTTTCATTTTCCTCTTCGCCCAGAACATCGATCACCTCTCGGGTGTGACGACCGCGGTCATGGTCGTGGGCGCCGGGGCGACCGGTCTCGCGGGGCTCTTGATCGGGCGTTGGATGGCCGACCGCTTCGGGCGTCGGATCACCGGCGCCCTCGGTATGGTCGGCCTCGCGCTCTTCGGCGTCCTCTCCTACGCCGGCCCTCGCTACGACTTGATCGTCGGCTACGTGCTCGGCGTCATGTTCGGTTCGATCTTCGCCCCCGCGGTCGGCGCGCTCGTCAACGAACTCTTCCCGACCTCGGTTCGCGCGTCGGCGTCGGGCTGGTTCCTCGCCGCTGGCGTCCTCGGCGCAGTCGCGGGACTCGTCGTCTTCGGCGCCATCGCCGACATCGGCAACCATTTCGCCTTGGCCGCGGACCTGACGTTTCTGCCCGCGATGCTGATCACCGCGCTGTTCTGGACGCTGCCCGAAACGAAGGGCCGCGAACTCGAGGACCTCTGGACCGACTGACGTTCGACCGGTCAGTTGAGCGGCGTGGTGACGCTCGTCCCGTGGACGAGTTGTTCGCGTTCACCGTCACTGAGCCGCCAGGCCGACGAGCGACCCTTCACCGTCCAATAGCTCGGTCCGCCGACGATGGCGGTCTCCTCGTCAATGCCCAACACCGTGACGGAAGGATCGTGGGGCAACAAGAACCGCGTGACCATGTCCGGGATGCGAGCGGCGAACGCGTCGAAGTGAGGAATGACGCGTAGGTGGGGCAACAGCCCGAGTCCTTCGGTGCCGCCCTCGCGCGGGTGGCGAAGTGACGGCACCCACGACGAGAACGCCATCGCCCCGGCGCTGCATCCGGCCAACGCCGCGCCAGCGCGCCAGGCGGAAACGATCGCCTCCCACACCAACGTGCCCCGAAGGGTCTCGGCCAAAAACGCGGGATGACCACCCGAGAGATACACCAGTCCCGCGCCATCAACCTGCGCCGCGATTACTGGGTCATCGGCGTCCTGGCGTTCATTGACTTCGAGGATCACGGCTTCCACGCCGAGTCGATCGGCTTGGGCCCGGCCCAAGTTGTGCCACCGTTCAACGACGGGTGGGCCGTCGGGTACCGCCGCGGTCGCCAGTTGGACGTAGCGCGGCGGGCGACCGGCGATGAGCCCGCCTTCGATCTCGGCCATCTGGGGAAGGTACTCACCCGATCCGACCAGGGCCAACGGGCCCGGGCCCTGATTATCGCTCATTGGATCCCCACTGATTCACGAATCGCGGACTTCGCAGCGTCGAATCGACTCAACGTCCATCCACTGCTTGATTCGTTTCACAATAATGGCGGGCACTACGAGTTCAGCGCATACGCGTCTCGACGAGCGATGTCGCAGGCGCGCGTCGACCGAACACCGTCCTCTTTCAGAGCCGGCCGATCACGAACCAAAGATCGGCACTATCTGAGCGCGGGCGATCGCGTGGAAGCGAAGGTTGAAGCCGACGATCGCCGCCGAGGAGTTCGCCTCGACGTCGAGGCGCTCGACGTCGAGGGCGTGAACGGTATGCACGTAACGATGCGCGGGGTCACCGGCCGGTGGCGCGGCACCGACGTAGCCCCACGTCCCGGCGTCGTTGCGTAGCTGCAAGACACCGTTGGGCAGATCGTCGGATCCCTCGGAACCGGCGCCGGTCGCGAGCTCGTTGACGTCGGCCGGAATGTTCACCGCGAGCCAGTGCCAGAAACCACTGCCCGTGGGCGCGTCGGGATCGTGGACGGTAACCGCGAAGCCCTTCGTCGCCGGGGGAAAGCCGCTCCACGAGAGCTGCGGCGAAAGGTTCTCGCCGCTGTAACCCATGAAGTTCGCTACTTGTGCGTTGGTCAACGTCGCACCATCGCCAATGTCGTCAGACGTCACTTCGAAGCTGGCGACCTCCGGGAAGAACGCGAAGGTGAGCGGCGGTCGATTGGATTCGGTCATGGTGTCCCCTTTTGTCGAATGGATCAATGTTCCTTGACTGTAGTCATGTTGGATCAGCCGTTCACCAGAAGCTCAGCGTCCAAGAAGGCAACGGTGTCATTGCCAATGTGGTGTCGTCATCGCGCAGCGGCGCCTCAGAAACAATCGAGTCCTCATGGAGTACCGGCTCCATGAGGACGGTTCGCTCGCCACATGCGCAACGATTCGAAGACGATTTGTCGCCCATTTCGTTGCTTTCTCGATTTCGCAACAAAAACGTCATATGTTTACCTTTTCTTGAACATCGTTTCTCGATCGTTCAAATTCGAGTTGCTTGTGAAACCGATGTGCACACTTTCGCGGGCGCGACATGATCGACTTTCCCGTCGAATCAAAGGCGATGACAAAAGGAGATCTTCCGCGAACGACATATTGTCAACATCGCGAGATGAGAATCTCACCTCGCGCTCCAGATAATGGCAACGAAGAACAACGCACAATCTTGTGACGACTGAGCCGACTTTGCTCTTTCATATGACGAAGCACGTGTTTCGCGCGTTACCGTTGTTATAGGTAGCAACAAGTACAAAACGGAGTTGGTCATGCACACAAAGAAAATATTCGGTTCACGACGTCACGTCCTGACTCGGGCCCTCGTCGCCACTGCCCTGTTGGGATCGACCTTCCTCGTTGGTCTCGCGACCACCGCATCAGCCGCACCGCCGTATCACCTGGTCATCGCCACGCCACTACCGTCGACGACAGACGCCAGTGGCGTGGCGCTGGCCGTTCAGCCCGTCATCGATATTGACAACTCATCCGACACGCCCCAAACCGGTCTCACTGGCCCCGTCACCGTATCGATCACGACCGGTGGCGTATCGGTCACGCAGACTTCGGTCGCCGCCGTTAACGGCGTCGCCACCTTCACGACACTTGGCCTCAACGCACTGGTGGGTAGTTACACGTTGACGTTCACTGACACCGCCGACGCCGCAGGGTCCGTAACCTCCGCTCCAATCTCCGTCACCGTAGGCGCCGCGAAGGCACTCGCCTTCGGCACAGCACCCGCAGCTGGTGCCGTCAGCGGAGCTGCCCTCACTCCACAACCTGTTGTTGACGTTGTCGACTCTGGTGGCAACACGGTGACGACAGACACCTCGACGGTGACTGCCGCCTTTACGGGTGCCGGTAGTTCGTTGGTCAACAACACCAAGGCTGCCGTGGCGGGCGTCGCGACCTTCAGTGGGCTCGCGATTACTGCACCCATCGATACGACTTCTGGGGTACTGAACTTCACTGATGCTTCCCTAACTTCGGTCGCGTCGGTAACGATGTCAATCACTGGTCCCGCGACCAAATTGGTGATTACGACGGCTCCTTCGGCTACTGCCGTTACCGGCGTCGCACTGGTGCCTCAGCCAGTCGTGAGCGTTGAAGACGCGAACGGAGATGTGGTAAAGGGCGACACTTCGACGGTCACAGCGGCCCTCGTCGCTGGCAGCGTCGGTTCGACGATCTCCAATAACTCCAAAGCTGCGGTAAACGGCGTCGCCACGTTTAGTGGGCTCGCCATTAACGCCGCACCGGGAAACTACAACATCACCTTCTCCGATAACCTACTGACCTCAGCTACGACGACGTTGCCGATCGCCGTCGCCGCGAAACTGGTCATTGTCACCCAGCCGTCGGCCACCACCGCGGCCGGTGCGCCCTTGGTAATCCAGCCAGTGGTCGACGTCGATGACTCGGGTACCAACCTGGTCACGTCGAACACCACAACGGTCACGGCCACGTTGACCTCGGGTAGTGGCACCGTCAACCACGCAACCGCCGCGGCAGTCGCCGGCGTCGCCACGTTCGTTGGCCTCACGCTCAACACGCCCGCCGCAAATTACACTTTGACGTTCACCGACGGCGCGTACACGGATGCCGTCTCGACCACCATCACGGTCGGCGTTGGCGCCGCGGCTCAACTCGGTCTCACGGTTGAGCCCTCCGCGACCGTCGCCAGCGGCACCGCGCTTGCGATTCAACCAGTCGTCAAAATTGAAGACGCCGGTGGCAACGTCATCATCGGCAACAGCTCGACGGTCACGGCCACGGTCACTTCGGCCGTCGGAACGATCACGAACAACACCGCGACACTCTCCGCGACCACGGGTCTTGCCACTTTCACGGGACTCACGATCAACGAGCTCGTCGGCGCGTACACGCTGACCTTCAGCGACGGGACCTTGACGACAGCGATCTCTACCACGATCACGGTGAGTGCCGGTGTCGCGACACAGTTAGTGATCACGACCCAACCTTCCGCGACGGTCGCGAGCGGTGCAGCACTCGCCCAGCAACCTGTCGTGAAGGTCGAAGACGCGGCCGGCAACACTGTCACCACTGACGCTTCCACCGTGGCCGTCAAGATCACCGCCGGCGGCGTCTCGGTCACTCCGTCGACGAAAGTCGTTACGGCGGGCGTTGCGGCCTTCAGTGGGCTGGCGATCAATGCCCTCGTCGGTCCGTACACGCTGACGTTCAGCGACGGCTCGCTGGCCGCGGCCACGTCGACGAGCGTCGCCGTGACGTTAGGCGGGCCTTCGCAGTTGGTCATCGCCACCGAGCCGAGCACGTCAACTGCTTCGGGCGTCGTTTTGCGTCAACAGCCGGTCATCAAGGTTGAGGACACCGGTGGCAACATCGTCACCACCGTCGCAACCGGTGCCGTGACGGCATCGATCTCGACTGGCGCCGGCGGCACACTGAGTGCCGGATCGAGTGCCAACTTCGTTGCCGGCACCGCCACCTTCAGTGGCCTCACCCTGACCGGAGTTCCGGGCACGTTGTACACGCTGACTTACTCGGGTGACGCCTTGAACGTCGTCGACACGGCCAAGATCGACGTTGGCCAGGCGCAGAGTGCACTGGTCATCTCAAGCGTCCACGCCACCTACGGTCGCTCGTTCACGTTGCACACCACCGGCGGTTCCGGAACCGGCGGCCTCAGCTTCACGGTCGCCAACGGTTCCGCGACGGGTTGCACGCTCAACGGAGCGACGCTGAAATCCGCGACGCCGGGTACGTGCATCGTCACCGCCACCAAGGCCAACGACTCGACCTACGCGAGCATCTTCTCGTCGGCCACGACGGTGACCTTCGCCAAGCTCGCGGTCCCGCGCGCCGTTCGAGTGACGTTCGCGAACAACAGTGCTGGACTCACGGGCGCGGCCCGCAACGCGATTGTCGTGTTGGTGCGGAAGTTGACCGTCCACTCCGTGGTTTCGATCACGGGCTACGCGAAGGGCAACGCCGTACTCGCCCGCCGTCGTGCGTCGGTCGCTGAGACCTACCTTATCCAGCGCCTCCACCTGCGTGTCCAGTTGCACTGGAGTACCGCGTCGTCGACACCGAGCGTTCTCTTCACGACCAAGAGTCAATAGAGAGCCGCTCGAACCCGCTTCAAGTGATAGACCGCTCCACCATTTCGGTGGAGCGGTCTCTCACTTGCGGGGCACTGCACCTCTGGGTCAACGACGCCCACCACCGCTTCGAACGCCGCATTGTCTATACCTGACACGAATCGCTCACGGCTTCGGTGCCGAGACATCAAGCACCAAAGCGCGAGCCGATAGGTTGTGGCGTGTGGCCAAAATGACTGGATACTGGACAGTTCAGTTCGCGCACGCGTTGCGCGCCACCGATCATTTGGAGAGCTGGTTGCGACTGGTTGCGACGAATGCCGGTTGAACCGCTGCCCAATCCTGACCTGAGCGAATACTTTAGGAACTCCGTCGACCTCCTTTCGGTCTACGAAGTTGGTGGGAAAGTCGGGCTCACGAATCCTTCGTGGCAGCGAGTGCTCGGTTGGAGTCCCGAGGACCTCGAGGGAAAGGACTTCATCGATTTCGTTCACCCCGACGACGTCGAACGCACCATCGCCGCGAACGTCGCGGAGTGGGACGAATCATCGTCAACGCGCGCGGGATTCGAGAGCCGACTCCGTTGTCGTGACGGAACGTACCGTTGGATTGAATGGACGTCGCAGCGACGCGGTGACCTGATTTACGGAACTGGTCGAGACGTGAGCGTCCGAAACGCGAACACGGCCGCATTGGCCGCGAACGTCGAAATGACCAAGGCCATTTTCGCCACGGCCGCCGACCTCATCGTCATCGTCGATCGCGATCTGGCGGTCGCTCAGAACAGTCCCCGGGGACAGAGTTTCTTTGGCTACGACGACGACGTCGCCATGGGGGCCAGCGTGTTCGCACTGATGCATCCCGACGATCGAGCGGTTGTGGAACTGGCCCTCCAGCGGATGTTTGAGGAGAGCTCGGATGAGATCGTGAAGCTCCGCTTCCGTGCGCAGCACGCGGACGGTCATTGGATGGTGGTCGAAGCCCGAGGGAACGCGTTACGCGTCGACGGTAGCCCGGCGACCCAGGCCGTGTTCGTCGCCCGTGACCTCACCGAGAGCATCGCGGCCGAAGTTCAATTGGCCGAGAGTCGTGAAACCACACGGGCCATTCTCGACGCCGCCATCGACTCGATCATTGTTATTGACCGAGAACTCACGATCCTCGAAGCGAGTCCCGGGACCCGGAGCCTCCATGGCGTCACGGCCGATGAACGCGTCGGGCGAAAAGTGGACGAACTAGTGTACGCCGAGGATCGCCAGATGGTCCACGACGCGTTTCTCGCGGCGTTCGCGAACGATCGCGCGGTCAGCTTTCGTGCCCGAATGAATCACGTCGACGGCCGTCTCGTCACCATCGAGGTCCGGGGACGAACCTTGCGCGACGCCGAGGGACCTGCGGCGAGGTTGGTCCTCATCGCGCGCGATATTTCCGACGCCGTGGCGTGGGAAGCGACCCTCGCCAGTAGCTTCGCGAAGACCCGAGCGATCCTTGACGCGGTGCCCGACTCGATCATCGTCATCGATCGAGATCTCCTGGTAATGGAGGCGAGTCCCGGCACGGAGCGAACCTACGGTTTCCCCAAATCGGAACGGATGGGCCACAGCGCGCTGGCGATCGCGCATCCCGACGACGTGCCATTCGTCACCGCACATTTGGACCGGCTGTTCGCTGAAGAGAGCGACAGATTACTGAGTTACCGATTCCGGGCCCGGCACGCTGACGGCCACTGGATGATCATCGAAACGCGTGGCCGATTGTTGGACGACGAAGACGGACAACCCGCCCGCGCGGTTCTGGTGTCACGAGACGTGACCGAGGCGGTCGCCTTCGAAGAGGACCTGGCCGCCGCCAAGGATGAGGCCGAGCGCGCGAACGCCGCCAAGAGCGAGTTCATGTCGCGCATGAGCCACGAACTGCGCACGCCACTCAACTCCGTGCTCGGCTTCACGCAAATACTCCAGATGGAACTCGAGTCCGAAGAAGACCTCGAGCTCGTCGATCACGTGTACAAGTCGGGACAGCATCTCTTGACGTTGATCAACGAAGTCCTCGACATCTCGCGCGTCGAATCCGGCATCATCGGTCTCACGTCTGAGCCGCTGCTTCTCCAGGAGCTCGTGTTCGAGTGCCTCGACATCATCGGCCCTCAGGCCAGTGAGCGAGACGTCGGTATCGGCTACAGCGATTCCTTCGACTACGCCGTGCTGGCCGACCACCTTCGACTGAAGCAGGTGATCTTGAATCTGTTGTCCAACGCGATCAAGTACAACCGGAGCCACGGCAGCGTGACGCTGAATTGCCAGGTGAGCAAGGACGTCGTTCGATTCTCGGTCTCGGACACCGGTCTCGGGATCGCTCCGGAGTTACGAGAACGGCTCTTCACCGCCTTCGATCGACTCGACGCCGAAGCGCGCGGGATTGAGGGAACGGGCCTCGGTCTGACATTGTCCAAGACGCTTATCGAGGCCATGGGCGGCACGCTCGGATTCGAGACCGTGGTCGACCAAGGTACGACATTTTGGTTCGAGTTGCCGCTTTCTGGCGATTCACCAGGGGCGTCACTAGAATAACGCCAGGGGCATGGGAAGAGGGCGAACGACTCAGCATGGCAACGATCCTTTACATCGAAGACAATCTTTACAACGTGCAACTGGTCGAACGACTCTTGCTTCAACGGCCCGATATTCAACTTCTCACGTCCGTCCAGGGAAATCCAGGCATTGGCATCGCCCAGGTCCGTCACCCGGAACTCATACTCCTCGACGTGCACCTGCCCGACATCAATGGTTTTGAAGTCCTGGAACGGCTCCGCTTTGATCCGGCGACCGCCAACATTCCGATCGTCGTGCTCTCGGCCGACGCGACGCCGGGCCAGGTTCGGCGATTTCGAGACGCCGGCGCCAACGAATACCTCACCAAGCCACTGGACCTGAAACTCCTCCTCGCCCTCATCGACATCTATCTGGGCGACGGTAACGCACCCGAAGAACCCGCGGTCGACTCCTAGAACTGCGCTGTCGACCAACGCACGTCGAGCGGGTTGGACGCGTCGCCGTGAGCGACGGTGACGTCCGACTTGATCCAGTGTTGAAGGGTCCGAATTAGGCTCAGGCTCGATGGCGTGAAGGGATACACCGTGCCAGAGTCATTCCAATACATCCTCAGTGAACGTGAGCGCGACACCGTCACGATTTGGCTGAATCATCCTGAACGCCTCAACGTCCTCTCGCTCGCGCTGATGCAAGAACTGACGCAGGCGTTCCTCGACGCCGGAGAGAGTGACGCCACGGGGGTGATCCTCGCGGCCAAAGGACGGCTCTTCAGCGCGGGACACGACTTCGCGGAGATGGCCAATCAAGACCTTGAGTCCGTGCGTCACCTCTTCGGAGTGTGCACCACGATGATGCAGACGATCCAATCGATTCCCCAACCCGTCGTGGCCCGGGTTCACGCCTTGGCCACGGGCGGCGGTTGCCAGTTGGTTGCCACCGCCGATCTCGCGGTCGCCGCCGAAGAGGCGACGTTTTGCACGCCCGGTGGAAAGGGCGGTCTCTTCTGCACGACACCCATGGTCGCGGTCGGCCGATCGATCGGACGAAAACGAGCGCTCGAGATGGCGATGACGGGTGACGCGATTGACGCTCGCACGGCCGAAAACTGGGGACTGATCAACCTCGTCGTGCCGATGAATGAGCTCGATGTCGCGAGCACTCGACTGCTTCACCGTGCCACGCGCGGAAGCGCGATCTCGAAGGGGATCGGCAAACGAGCTTTCTACGAACAGATCATGATGGACCAGTCCGACGCCTACGCCTACGCCACCGACGTGATGGCCGCGGCGAGCCTTCTCCCTGACGCCCAGGAATCAATTGCCGCCTTCATCGAGAAGCGCCAACCGAACTTCGGTTCCACGCCGTCGACGTAGGAGTCATCGACCTCGACGACGTCAGCCGGTTGTCGCACGAGGAATCGGCCGACGTGGAGCGAGTCGAGCGTCCGCGTCACGGCTCTCCCCCAGCCCAGAGTCCAAGGCGTCATGGCTACCGCGAACTCTCCGCGAGCGGCGCCGGTGGCGCACTCACGGTGTCCAAGTACTTGGCAACAATGAACACCGTGCGCCCAATCGGTTCAAAGACGGCGAGGGAAATAAGTGCCGTAAGAACGAGCGATTCAACTCCGACGCGGTTGTGCCTGACGGAACCCTCGACGAGGCGAAGCACGATGAGGAGTCCTAGTAGCGCGTACTCGGCGCCACTTCGACGGAGTATCACGCTCTTGGAAGCGCGCACGGCGCGCACGAACATTACTTGCGCCCGCGCCCAGGCGATTCCTACGCCGATGACGCCCCCGACCAAAGCGAACACCAGGTGCTCGACATTGGTGGACGTCAGATGCCAGAAGATCGGTCCAATGATGAACAAACTCACCACAGGATCCAGCAACGTGATCGCGAGAGGTCGAATGCGCTCCCCCTTCGCCAAGGGAACGTGGGCAGTGTTCATTCGACCACGGCGAACGAGTACCGCGATGACGATCAGGACGACGAGTACGAGAAGTGAACCTGCTCCGGAGCCATTGGATGTCGCAATCATTGAACGACCCTAACCTTCCGGCACAACTCCATCCGACGACCGTCGCCTGGTGGCCCCATGAACATTGTGATATTGAAGGGTCGACACGTTACAGGACCATACCGCTCGGAAGTTGTTCTCGACCGGACTAGAAATGAAGAACGATGACTGCCTCGTCACAACCCCAAGAGATGACCTCTTTGCGCGGCGCTGAAGCACAACGCATCGGAAGGCGATTTTGGTACGTCACCGGCACTCTCCTACTCTGCGCTTTCGCCGTGCTCATTATTGTTAGTTTCGTCTCCGCGTTCAATGACAATGCGCGCATCGACCGATTGAAGAGCCACGGTGTCTCGGTCGTGGTGACGGTGACCAATTGCGTGGGCAACATTGGCGGCAGCGGCAGTAACGGCGCGGGCTATACCTGCCACGGCTCGTATCGCGTCCACGGCATCCGATATCAAGAGATCATTGGTTCGAAAACGACATTGTCAACCGAGGGAACCAAAGTGCGCGGTGTTGCAGATCCGAATCACCCGAGCACGATTGAATTAGCGTCCGCAGTCGCGAAGTCCTCTTCATCGGCTTCGGTCTACGTCGTCCCGAGCGTGCTGGTACTGGCCCTCGTCATCATTGCAATCGTTATCCTTCGACGCCGGCGCACGTCTCGAGTGCGAAAGGTGATGACACAATCAGCGTCGAAGCCTCTCGCGGCGCAGAACTGATTGCGGTGCTGACGCTTCTCCATCTCCCAACACGGGTCGAACCCCTCGTATGAACGGATTCCAGTCCCCTGGTCGGCGAAAAGCTCACGTACCGTCAGGCACCTGGGCGTCGCCGAGGCGACAACGAAGGAAGTGATCCAACCTCGCCAATGGAAAGTCCAGACCTTCACGACGTTCAGGCCCGCTCCCAGGACGGAGTTGCTCGGTGCTCTATCTACTATGCAAGTGGTTGCGTCATGCAGTTCCCACTTCGCTAGAGAGAGTCACGTGTCCGGTCATTAGCCTTGGTAGTCCGTGACTATTCTCGTCGACCTCCAAGAGGTAACCCTCGAAGGCTCTGACCGCACACTGCTGGAGAGTCTTTCCTTGACCATCTCCTCGGGAGATCGAATCGGTGTGGTCGGCATCAACGGTGTCGGAAAGACGACACTGCTCAGAATCATCGCCGGATCGCTGATCCCGGACTCCGGCACGATTCGCCGTGGTCGCGACGTTCGCGTCGGTCTCTTGGAACAGATCCCCCGGCTACCCAGTGGCACCGTTCGTGAAACACTTGGCGTTGGCTGGGAAATCGACGCCGCACTCGACCGGCTCGGAATGCTTGGGGAAGTCGACGTAGAAACCCGCAGTCTCTCCGGCGGCCAACTCAAGCGCGTCGCGCTCGCCCAAGTCTTCGGCGAAGAACTCGACGTACTCATTCTCGACGAGCCCACGAACCACCTGGACCTCAACGCCATCCAGTGGCTCGAGAATGAGATTACGAGCTTCAGGGGCGCCGTCGTCCTAGTGAGTCACGATCGGTTCCTCCTCGATCAAGTCACGACTCGCATGGTTGAGATCGACCGAGGCAAGACGTTCATTCACGCCGGTGGCTACTCGCGACTGCTCGAGGTCCAAGCTGAACGTGAGGAGAAGGCGGCCTCGGCCGAACAGGTGCGTCGTAACCTCGCCAGAACTGAATTGGCGTGGCTCCGTCGAGGTGTCAAAGCTCGCGCGACCAAGCCCCAAGCTCGACTCGACGCCGCGAAGCGGCTCTTGGTGAGTCGACCCCAGGGCGCCGCGCGCGTCGGCACGCTCGACCTCGCGACCGAAGTCCCGCGCCTCGGCACCACGGTGATCAAGGCACATCAGATCTCGTTTTCCTACGAAGAGGACGATCCGATCCTTCACGACGTCACTCTCGATCTCGGACCAGGAGAGCGCGTGGGCATCGTTGGTCCGAATGGGGCTGGTAAGTCGACGTTGATCGACCTGCTCGCCCATCGCCTCACGCCCGCAAAGGGAACCGTGAAACGCGGTCCCACGGTCGTCGCTTCCTACCTCGAACAGAGCGGTGGCGGCTTCGATCTAGAAGCAACGGTGCAAGAACTCGTCGCGGGCCCGCGCGGAGTACCCGGCTCACCCGCAGACGTCGCGCTCATGAAGCGATTCTGGTTCACCGGGGCCTTACCGATGACGAAAGCGAAGGAACTTTCCGGCGGCGAGCGGCGGCGGCTGCAGTTGCTTCTGGTTCTCTCGTTACGACCAAACGTTCTCTTCCTTGACGAACCCACCAACGATCTCGATCTTGAAACCATTCGCCTGGTCGAGGAGTTCTTGAGTCAGTGGTCAGGAACACTCGTCGTCGTCTCGCACGATCGCACCTTCCTCAGTCGTACGACCGACCGCCTCATCGAAGTGCGAAGTGACGGAACGATCGTTGAAGTTCCTGGCGGAATCGACGCCTGGATCGAGCGAACGACCAATGGCCTCACCAGTGCGTCATCGCTCACGGGAATGAAATCGTCCGCCACGACGTCAAATGCTCCGAACGGGCGTCAGATTCGTGACGCCGAAAAAGTGATGACTCGACTCGAGCGACAACGCTCGGTGATCACCCAGAAGATCCTGACTTCGACCGATCACGCCGAACAAGTGAGACTCGGTTCAGAGTTGGCCCAACTCTTAACCGAATTGAACGCTGCCGAAGAGCGCTGGCTGGCCCTGGTCGAATGACCGAGACCTCGATTTTGCACGAGGTCTGAATCAGTGAATTCCCCCGGCAAAATTCGAACCTACGCTCACGGTTTAAGAAGCCGACGGTCAATTCACGAGAACGAAGTAGACCGCACAATCAACAACCTTGGGCTTTCGCAAAATCTTCCTTGCGAGTCGACGAGATGCAATCAGCACTATCCACGTCAGTCGATACTTACGGCGCACCGCGAGCTCAACTTCCAGAGCTGACGGTCCCTCGAGTAATTCACCTTGACCTTGATAGGTGGCGGCTCCAACCAGTGCGCGACCACGAAAGTCACTGGGCGTAACAGCGACTCGGTGGTTGCGAGCCAGTCTCTTGGTCTTCCAAGAGCCAAGTTCAGTTGTGAATGCGTAACCCTCTCGAAAAGGGACGACCCACGTGGGGGTTGACACAATGGAACCATCTTGCCGATACGTTCCAAATGCAATGTACTTGGCCCGTGTAACTTCATCCATGCGCGCCCTCACTGACTCTGCATACAAACGGTGCCCCCGGCAGGATTCGAACCTGCGCACACGGTTTAGGAAACCGATGCTCTATCCCCTGAGCTACGGGAGCTTCGACCCTTTGCTCCAATCATGCTCCAATCTTTCGATAGGGTGCAGAAATGGCAACGAGACGCTCCTATGGTACAGGCTCACTCGTTGAACGTCCTCCTGGCAGTGGCAAGTGGATGTTTCGATTCGTCCTCGGCATTGATCCCGTTACGAATAAGGTCCGACGTCGAAGCGTCACGATTACAGCGAAGAACAAGTCTGCCGCTCAAGCCAAGGCGCGAAAGATTCTGTCCGAAGTGGATCAAGTAGGTACTGGAACTTCGGCGACGCTCAATCAGCTGCTGACGGAATGGATGAAGTTTCAAACCGGTCGCGGACGATCTCCGACCACGCTGAACGGATATCAGAGTCTTATCGACCATCACATCAAGGGCACGTTAGGAAACGTGAAGATCAGTGATCTCACGCCGCATCAACTTGACACCCTCTACGGCAAGAGTTCGAGCGCCGGCAAAAGCCCGCGAACGATCAGAAACATTCACAATGTCATCTCAGCCGCACTGAATCAGGGTGTTCGCTGGGGATGGATAGACAAAAATCCAGCGCTGCGGGCAACGCTCCCCGAAGCTAATCCTCTGAGGATTGAGTCACCCTCACCCGAGCAAGCGAGACTTTTGATCTCAACTTGTCAAGCCATGGATGATCTCTTAGGGGCCTTCGTTTTCCTGGCCGCCGTTACGGGATGTCGTCGAGGAGAGATTGCCGCGCTTCGATGGAACTCGTTCCGGGGTGATGTCTTGATCATTGGTCAAAGTGCGTACGCAGTCAAGGGCGTCACCGGCATCAAGTCGACAAAGACTGGAAGAGATCGAGTGGTCCATTTAGATCAATCAGTGCAGGAGTGGTTTCAGTACTGGCATGGTCAATGCGTGGAGCGCGCAACCGAATGGGGCGTTCATCTAACTCCCGAATCTTTCGTATTGTCGTCTCAACCTGACGGTTCGAGGTTCGTCAACCTCGACGCCGTATCGCGCAAGGTGCGAAAGGTTGCCGATCAACTGGGGATGAAGTCGGTCCACCTTCATTCGCTTCGCCATTTCGCCGCAACAGAGCTTCTGGCTGGAGGTGTCTCACCCCATGACGCAGCCGAAATGTTGGGCCACGCAGATCCGTCGCTGACCTTACGGGTCTACGCGCACGCCTCAACAGAGAGGCAAAAGGCAGCCGCGGGGATTCTCGCCAGTGTCATCAAGGGTCCACAGTGACGATGGATCAAGCGCGGTTGTTGGGTTCCACATAGTGAATCAAGTCAACGACGCGAATTAGCCATCGGGCTCCGTGCTTCCTCCCGGGAATCTCTCCGCTCTTGAGCCTTTGTCGCACCGTGTAAGCACTGACTCCGAGATACTCGGCTGCATCGTCGGGCGACATTAATTGTGGCAAGGGCATGTCTCCTACCCGTAGCGACACGTCACTCCCCATCGGTGGCACCTGTGATGCCGATGGATGTCGACTTGCGTGATTCGACGGACAGCTGGTGCAAGAATTCGGCGATCGCGGTGGCGCGCGGATCGTCGTAGCCTCGACCGTCGTAGCTGAAGGAGCCTTCGACCGGGTCGTCGGAGTGAGGCGATTTCATGTGCTCCGCACGAGCGTCACGGAGGTCCTGAAAGCGCGTGGAGTAGTGGCGAGACTTGGTGATCAGTTGCCCGCGAAATCCGAAGGCGTGCGCGTGACCACGAGTGTTCAACGACTCGAGGGAGGGATCTTGGGCGAGGTCCCAGGCGGTCAGCGCTAACTGTTGAAGGTGCGAGGGAGCGTTGAGTTTCAGTATCTCGCTTCGAGCGTTGAATCGCCGAGCGAAGTCGAGCGAACCGTCAGCTGACTTCGTGGCGTATTTGGCCACGTAGGCCGCGATGCGCAAGTCGTCACGATCGAGCGTTGACGCGTCGGACACCTGCATCTGCCGGCCCCACGAGATGGTCCCGCGAGGACCCGTCACGGAGAACTCCTTCGCCACGCTGTGAATGATGCTGGCGAGGAGTTCCGTGGTGAGTTCTGGAGGCGGAGGGCTGAAGGGTTCGCCCGGTCCGTCGAGGCGAAGAACAACGTGGAAGTGCGCGAGTCCACGACGCTGGAATTCGGCGACCTTGAGGTAGTTCAGTCGGGCGTGCTGTGAGAGCTCTTCAAAAGGGACGCCGAGAGCGATGGCCAGGCGACGTCGAATCTGCTCAAAAGTCCTGTTCCAGAGACGTGAGGACTCCGCGTTCCAGAGCACCGCGTCCGCGAAGCAGTAACAGAAGTCACAGAGCGGACTGCCGATCTCCGAGTCGGCGTCGTCGTGGTGTCGCGAACAGGACTGGACGCGGCCGTGTTTGCAGAAGCGGAGCCGACCGGGTTGACAAGAGCCGTCGCTTTTGCGGGCGTGGACCGTGCCGAACGAGGGGGCCGTGAGGGTGAGGAAGAGTCGTGGGTGATCACTGATTGACGCCGGCACGCCTTTGCCACCGATAAGACCGGTCGAGACCACGATCCAAGCGTCCGCCTTGTAGAGGTAGGAGCACGAAGGACAGAGCACCGCACGGCGGTCCTTGCAGGCGACGAGTAGCGGACGCTCGTTGACCTCGCCAGTGGCGACGTTGACGAATTCCCCGCGCAGTCGGATCGGGTGCGAGCACCCTCCGGCTTCATTGATGTCCTTCACTAGTTCATGAGTCGACTTTCGGTGGATCATGGTGGCTCCTTTCGGAGAGGAAATAAATTGCTCCTCTACTTACTAAGCCACTCCTAAAAGGCGAAATGGAACAGATTCTTTGTTACAACTTCGAATTCGGTACACCGTGGACACCGGCGGACAGCCGCGGACACATTTGTGTGGTGCCGAAGCGATCCCGCCTACCATCCGCGCGTAACTTTTTCGCCGTGTGAGCATCCCCACAACGTTCGTGAATTTGCTCGATTGGACGCCAATGATGTCGTCGATTACGAGAGTCTTGGACACCGATTGCAGTCCCATATGACGATTCTCCGAGTGTGCTGATCGGTGCAAATTTTCCCACGAATGTCGCACCACTGACGACGAGTCGAAATGGGTGATTATTGACGGTCTTCAGGTTGGGCCTCTTGGCGCTGCGCGCCAACGGCCCAAAGGAGGCGAGGTCGTTGGGTGATCAGAACTTGTACAGCGTGCTTATGCGTAACTTGCCTTTACGTCTTTCAAGAAGATGAGCGATGCTATTTGGCGTACTTCAGCGGAATAACAAATTGTGACGCCGGATTATTCGTCCGCATCAAAAGAAATCGGGGACGGGTGTGGCGTGGAAGTGTAAAGTAAACCGACATATTAACGGTCGACTTTGAATCAATTCTGACCAATCTCTCGTGTTGCAATTCTTTAAGGAAGAAGTCTGCGTAATACACATCGGAGTTTGCCGAAATGGCTTCTTGGTGCCGAGCGTTTAACTCAACAACACGACGCGACTTATTAGTGATTGTCAAATTTGCTCCGCAATACCAACCGTCCTTGGGACTGATTTTTACTCCGTCCGAGGACGACCAATTGCACCCATCACCTACGAGTTTCAAGACCAGCGGCGACGTCTTTCCGCTTGCACCGTTATTTTCTGAACGGTGCAGAAGAAAGAGTGAGACACTTACTATCAACACTGCAACAGCCAAGGCGAGCATCTTCGTCAACCAACGGCCAGCATTTGATCGCGCGCTAAGCGACGATTCATTCGGTTCGGAATTCGTCATCTGCGCTTGATTCTAACTCGCACGAACCTCAGAGACTGGGCGTGGAATGCCTTCGGAATCGGACATGCCCGAAATTTCGGAACACAATGAGTTTCCATTCCCCGTCCTCCGCACGGTTGTGCGACAGAATGCAGATTGGTTCTTCAATGGAAATCTGAAAAAGCCGAGCACCAATGACGTTGAGCTACTTGCACGTTTGGTAATTTACAAAAAAATTGCCACTGCTTTGAATTTGAGTGGGTGTTGCCTGAAACAGGCCAGCCGCGTCCTTCATGTTGACGTAAAAGGCGCTGGAGTTGTCCATTGACACGTAATTCCCTCCCGTTTTAACTTCCGAACTGTTGATTGCAATCCGAGTGAAGTACGGCAAATCTGAATTGTCACCCTGCAAATCAACCACGGGAGACTCCACGATTACCTCAGCAGATGATCCATCAGGTCGGAATCCGCTCGGCGCTGTCATCAAGACATCGTAAGCTTTGCCACTCGTCCAGTCGTTAATGTTCACGTTGTAGAGAAGCCCACCATCGTAAGCAATTTGAGTTTCAACGCTGTCGCCGACGGCCGCCGAAGTGTTCAAATTAACAGTTCCCGCCGAATTTTCATCGGGAGGGTTGGGGGCAAATTCAAAGAAGAACTGGCCATTGGAAACGCCGGGATAATTAGATCCAAAGAAAGTTCCATCTTGCGCGAGGTACTGAGTATTCGTGCCTCCCAGACCGGTCCAAATGCCTCCTAAAGAATAGCCACCTCCGCCGGTGCACATAGAAAGCGAGGCACTCGGTTGGGTGAAGTACGCAAGAGTTGCCGTATTCGACGATGTATCACTTATCCAGCCTGCATAAGTGCGTGGCACGGTGGAGGCTTCGACCGGCGTCTCGATTAGGTCCGCCGGTGGTGTTGGGTAGTTAATGTTGCTGTATTTGGTAAGCCAATCTGCTAACGCCGGCGCCGAGCTTGGTTGACTTGGTATCCCGTACGTGGCTAACTCTGAACTCGAAGCGTTGGCGGGATCAAACCCGGGGGGAGGAACTACAATCGTGGCGCTTGCTCCATTTGCCAGGTCATAGGTGTAGCCACTGCCCCCATCCGGAAGCGACGTGACCGCACTTCGAGGGATCTCCGTGAATCCACACACGCTAATGCTGGTTGACGGGAGGGTGTAGGCGCTCACGCCTTCGGGACAACTTTTCGCTTGAGCAGACGCATTATCAACTCCGACTTCCACGGTCGTAGTTACGAGCACCATGACGACAATGAATGCCATCACAATGCGCGACGCCTTGAATCGATATATCACGCACCCACCCCCAATTATCTTCCCGATCGTACGTCAAAATCCGATCTCATGCGCTAGCTCTTTCTCAATCGAGCGAGGGTAAAGGGGACTACCAGGGCACAAGTTCGGTCGGCGACGACGAATTGCCTTTGGAGTGCCCAAGCAACCTGGTTAGCAAAGTCGCGAAGTAATTTCAACCTCGCGCTTTCCCCAATCTTGCTCCAATTTTGCTCCATTTCCTTTCAAGTTCGATGCGTGTTCCGACCCGCGCATCAATTAGAAACCCAGCAATGCCAACGTTTGCGAGTTGCCACCACACGATTCTTCGGATTAGGAAACCGATGCTCTATCCCCTGAGCTACGGGAGCATTCCTGGCCTTTTGTCACTGTTGACGAGTTAGTGCTCTTCCCAGCACCACTTCAGCACCACAACGACAGAAAGCCACACCACAATTACCTACTCCACACCACCATTCAATCATGGAGAGTCCAGGTCTACGCTACGAGGGGGGCTCTAGTTCGTCCTTAATTACTCCAGCAAGACCAACTCAATTCCAGACGCCGGCCAGATCAAGTCATGTCTCCGGTAGCGAGTGAGTACTTGCCTGCTTTGCACAAACTGTTGTGCTTCGAGGCATCTCTCTATCGTTCACGACCCGTGGCCGGGACCGAGGGATTCCTCCCCATTTGCATCGCGAAGTACCCTTCGACGAGACACTTCACGGACGTCTATCTCCTCCAACGCGCACAAGTTACTTGGAGGGCCTAAAGAGTCTCGAGCGCACGAGGCGTAGTCCAAGCATCAGCACACCTAAGAAAACCAGGGCGACGACGATGAAGGCGAACGCGGTGCCTTGACCAGCAATCACTCGCAGAATCATCCCCAACGCAACCGTCGCCAGCCACACCTCCACGCCTGCGCCGAGTGAGGCGCCGTTTTGGCGACGAATGAGCACGATGAGCCAGCCGATTGCGAGACCGACAGCAAAGGGCCATGTCGTCGACACCATGCCAGAAAGGCTGTCCCCGTGGTGGTGGTTGGCACGACCGATGCCAACGAAGAGCAGGACGACGAGAAGGTCAATAACTATCCAACTTCGAGTCATAGCGATCGACCCTATCGGTACTTAAACAGCCATCGCCAAACGGAGCCACCTGGAATCTACATTCCCTACGAACCGTTGAATGAGCGCAGCGCGACGACGCTCCACGTGGTCTTTCGAATACTCCGCAACACTTTCTCGCTGCGTCAAATTGAACGCCATCCAGGTCACCTTGACGTTGGCCAAGATGATGGTGAATCACTGATGAAGCCACGCTGGCTGCATACACTCGGTCGAATCTGGCGAGGCAGAGGACCGAAAGATGTCGCCGTACGCCATTCGAGGGAAATGGCAAATGTTGATCTAGTAGTAGTGGTTTCGACCGCCAACTGCGTGGCCCAACGATCCGAGGAGCCACAGTACAAGTCCGACGACGAGCACAATCACGCCGATTGTCCACACGATCGCAATACCCGTGACGAACCCAATGAGGAGAAGAATCAAACCGAAAATAATCACAATGCCTCCAGTAGTAATGGCCAAATTTTCATACTGCCGACCGCCGCGAGTTCGCCAATTCCAAGGGAATGGACGCGTGCAGAGGTCAATAACTACTTGTGACGCGAAGCGTCCTTCCCTGCGGCAGTTGCGGTGGCGCCGAGCACCATTCCGGGGAGACCCACATCACACCTCCTCGTATTGTCCCTGACCAAGTGTCAGGTGAGAGGGAAGCGGGGTCTTGACGTCCTAACTCAAATTGTAACACCCGAGGTCGGTCGTTGCGCAGAAACTCATCGCGACTCCATGCAGCGTCGACCTTGTTCAACGCAACGACATTGCTTCGACGAGCGCAACGCTCGCAATGTTGGGAGTCAGGCAATACCTGGTCAGTCGGGGAGTCGACCCTCTTGTGAATGTTATTCAATTCAACGTCCATCCGCGCAAAGCAGTCCAACGAAGCCCTCGAGAATCATCTCGTGCTCGTCGATCACCACGACCTAGATCTTGTACGACTTATCCAACTTCATCAAGTACCTTGCGCACACACTGCAGCAAGGTCGCCTGATCGAACGGTTTCTCAAGTAGCAGGAATTCCGTCCCGAGCATCAACTCGGCTTCAAGGACTGAATATGCGTGTCCCGACATGAACAGCACCCGCACGTCGGGTCGAAGTTTACGAATCTCTCTCGCAACGGTCGGCCCCTGCATCTTCGGCATTACGACGTCGGTGAGGAGAAGATCAATCGTGCCGTCGAAGGTCGAGGCGATCTCGACCGCCTGCATTCCGTTCGAGGCGCTCAACACCTGATATCCGCTCCTGATGAGCAACCTTCTCGTCACCTCGCCGAGAGCCTCTTCGTCGTCGACGACCAGGATCGTCTCGGTACCGTTCAGTTCGTCACGAGTACGTCGATCCTCTACCAACGTCGCGCCCGACGAATCGTGCACGACTACGGGCAGAAGAATGGTTATCGACGTCCCAACGCCCTCATCGGAGTAGATCTTGATGTGACCACCCGATTGCACGATGATGCCGTAGACGGTCGCGAGCCCCAAACCGGAACCTTCGCCGCTTGGCTTGGTGGTGAAGAAGGGTTCGAACGCACGATCACGCACTTCGGGCGACATTCCCGTGCCGTTGTCACTCACCCGAAGGCACACGTACGATCCGACCGGGAAGCCAGAAAGAGCCTCCTCATCGCTCGTAATAGTTCGCATCGCTGTCGAAATCGAAAGTGCACCGCCGGGCGACATCGCGTGTCGAGCATTGATTGCCAGGTTGAGAACGACCTGATCAATCTGACCCGGATCGGCCAACACCATCGCATCGTTGTCGGACAGATCGATCACCAGATCGATCTGCTCACCGATCGTTCGACGCAGGATCAGTTCCAATCCAGTGATGGCGTCGTTGAGACTTAGCTCGCGCGGCTGCACCACTTCTCGGCGGGCGAAGGCCAGCAACTGATGCGTGAGCTCACTCGCTCGTTCCGCGGCTAAATGAATCTGCTGGACATCGCTCAATGCGAGTGCCCATTGATTGTCCTCGGTCGTCGCGCCGGCGGACGTCAGTTCTTCTCCGACAAATGTCGCGTAGTTCAATATGACCGAAAGAAGGTTGTTGAAATCGTGCGCCACGCCGCCCGCCAGTTGCCCCAGACTCTCCAGTCGCTGCGATTGATGTAACTGGGACTCCGCGGACTCACGTTCGCTTTCCGCTTTGAGTCGCCCTTCCTCCGCTATGGCCCTTCGGCCCTCGGCGAGTATCATCACCTCTTCCGCGTGGCGGCTGTGCTCGAGGGAGGTTCTGACTGCATCGAGCGAGTTCGTCGCCTCTTGGGAACTCACGAGTAGTTGCAATTCGGCATTTCTCAGAGCGGTATCCATCTCGTCGAATTCGTCCCCCGAAGGCGATTCGAACTCAAGAGGCTCGCCCTGGCCGAGTCGAAGGGCGTTACGCACGGCGATCCTCAGACGGCGTGTGATCGAACGTGAGAAGTAGACGACGCCCAAGACGCCGCCGATAATGCTTAGGAGCAATCCCGCCAGCTCGCCCGCCGTAACTTCATCCTCGAGGGTGGCGATCCGGTTTTTCGCGACGAGTTCTTTCGCAGATTCATAGGTTTCCAGGCTTGCGATCTGCACGCGCAGCCTGTCCATGACGGCCTTGCCCTCCCTCAATGGAACGGTCAACTGTTCATCCGTTGCACCGGCGACTACCAGTAAGCGCACGCGATTGAATGCTGCGAACCGCGAATTCACGAGAGCCAAAATACTACGGACTCGCTTCTGCGAAGTTGAACCGAGCACCTCACGACGCAACGACTGCTCGTCCTTGACGCGGCGCCTCGCCGCCGCGTAATAGGGCTGGAGAAACGTTGCCTCGCGCGTGAGGGCGAAGCCTCTGATGCCGGTTTCCGCGTTCAAGGCGTCCAGGAGAACGGTGGCGCTGGTGGCGTTAATCTGCGCTGTCACGAGGTTGCTGCCTCTCTGGCTTCGTTCACGAGACTGGAGAAGAAGACTCGACGAGACAACCAGCACGAGCACCAGCAAAGGAAGCGCCACACTTAGCATCGACTTGGACCTCACACCGCCGGCGAACCGTTTGCGCGCGGGGTCTACCATGCCAACGTGGGATGAATCATCAACCACCCCTTCGTCGCCCTTTTGCCAATCTACATTGTTGTGACGCAGTGCGAGCGCGTCAAACACAAGGAATGAAACCGCTTACGCGCAATTCGTCAAAAATTCCAGCATCAATTGCGCCTCGCAAGGAATTGTGAGCGATTAGTTAATTTCGGTCACCACTACGCTTATCTTACGCTTCGCTTTCCATGGAGGTATTCAACCTCTTAAGGACGGTCGTGTGACTCTTCTTACCGACAGAGTATTGATCGAACTTCTCGATGCCGCGCCCGACGCGATGCTCTCGTTCGATAGCGACGGCCTCGTCGTAATGGCCAACATGAGAGCTGAAGTGCTCTTTGGCTATCGGCGCGAGGATCTGATTGGACAGTCAATAGTTCCCCTCGTCCCTATTGAGTTGAAGGCCATTGAAAATGGCGCTTCCGAAATCCTGGTCACGAGCTTCCGGCGTGACGGAACGGATTTCCTTGCCGAAATTTCTTTCTCGAAAATCACGAACCACTCCAGTCCAATCGTTACGGCAACCGTTCGTGACGTATCGGTTAGAAGTGAAGTCGAAGCCGAGCGGATGCGAGTTAAGTCCGAAGCAGAACGAGTGCGACTGGAGGCCGCTGCCGCCCTCGTCACCGCCAAGGATGAGAAGGCCGTCGCCGAACACGTGCGACTGGAGGCCGCCGCCGCCCTCGTCACCGCCAAGGATGAGAAGGCCGTCGCCGAACACGTGCGACTCGAGGCCGCCGCCGCCCTCGTCACCGCCGAGGATGAGAAGGCCGTCGCCGAACACGTGCGACTGGAGGCCGCCGCCGCCCTCGTGACCGCTGAGGATGAGAAGGCCGTCGCCGAACACGTGCGACTCGAGGCGGAAGTTCAACGGGTCAAAGCCGAAGGCGAGAAGGCGGTCGCCGAGCGGGTGCGACTCGAGGCCGAGGTCCAATTAGTCAAGGCCGAAGGGGAAAAAGCGGTCGCCGAACGGGTGCGTCTCGAGGCTGAGGTTCAACGGGTAAAGGCCGAGAGCGAGAAAGCCGTTGCCGAGCGGGTGCGTCTCGAGGCCGAGGTCCAGCTCGTAAAGGCCGAAGGCGAGAAAACCGAAGCCGAACGAGTCCGCTTGGCGGCCGAGGTCGTGCTCGAGCGACTCGAAAGTCAGCTCCATCAGTCACAGCGCATGGAGAGCCTCGGTCAACTCGCGGGCGGCGTGGCACATGACTTCAACAATCTGCTAGCCGTCATCTTGAACTACGCCTCCTTCGTGAATGAAGAGTTGTCAAGCGCCGTAGTGGACACCGACGGTACGAAGTGGGAGGGATCACTTAACGACGTGAAGCAGATCCAACTCGCCGCCGAACGCGCAAGCGTGCTGACTCACCAACTACTGGCGTTTGCCCGTCGCGAAGTGATTCAGGCCCGTCCGCTCAGTTTCAATGGCGCCGTGCGCAGCATCGAAGAGATACTTCGCCGCACCATCGGTGAACAGATCGAATTGATCATCCATCTAGAGCCCGACCTGGCGATGGTGGTCGCCGACCCGGGGCACATCGAACAGATAATCCTCAATCTGGCGATCAACGCCCGCGACGCGATGCCAACGGGGGGCACCCTGACGATCGACACGTCATCGCGAGAGATCGATGATTTGGAGTGGTCGATTTTCGGCGCACCGGCCGGTTCGTACGTCTGCGTTCGTATCAGTGACAATGGCACCGGTATGTCAGAAGAAGTGATCGACCGCGCCTTCGAGCCATTTTTTACGACCAAGCCTCGAGGCGAGGGCTCGGGACTCGGACTCGCCACTGTCTACGGCATCGTCCTGCAGACCGGAGGATTCACCAGGATTTACTCCGACGAAGGGGTGGGAACGACAATTACGGTCCTACTCCCAATCGATCCGAACCACGTAAAACCGAGCGAACACGAACAATCGGCCGGCAAAGTGACGCCACCGATAGGGACCGAGACCGTGCTCGTTGTCGACGATGAAGCGGGACTGCGCGAAGTGACGCGGCGCATTCTTACCCGCGGCGGATACTCGGTGATAACTGCGTCCAGCGGCGCCGAAGCGCTGGAGTTGGCGGCGTCACATGAAGGACCAATCGACTTGCTGCTGACCGATGTCGTCATGCCGAACATGCAGGGCCCGTCGGTCGCCAATGAATTGAAAAAAATCATTCCGGGTCTACGGGTCCTCTTCATGTCGGGACACGCCCAACCGGTGCTTGAAGCCGAAGCCGTCCTGGGCACCGAATTCCAATTCGTTGAGAAGCCCTTCGATCAGAAGATGCTGCTGGAAAACGTGCGTTTGGCGCTCGACGCCAAAATTAAGACGCTGAAACACGACAGTTGAGAACGTCGATCGGTAGATACCGGCGCGAGTATGAGGTAGTGCAGACCACAATCGGCACAGGCTGATTTCAGGACGTTAGCTATCGGTCATCCCACCGCCGCGCAGCGCGGGAAGCGCCGTCGCGCGCATCCTCCTCAGGACTCGATGTGATATTGAGCGGGCGTCAGGGTGCACCCCACCGTTCGCCTCCGCCGTCATCTGCCATTTCTCAGCGCGCTTCTCGAATGTCGCGTCGTCACTGAGTTGCAAACAGTCGATGCGATCAGTCTCAATGTTGACCGTGATCGTGTCTCCATCTTCGACCAGTGCGATTGGGCCCCCCAGAAATGCCTCTGGAGCAACATGGCCTACGACGATTCCAACGGAGCCGCCCGAGAACCGAGCATCGGTCATTAGGCCAATGGTGATGCCCTTTTGGCGACAGAGAGTGGTGATCTTCGACGTGGGTTCAAGCATTTCGGGCATCCCCGGAGCGCCGCGGGGACCTTCGTATCGAATCACCACCATGTCGCCGTCCTGAAATTCTTCCGGTCGCTGATCCAGAGCCTGCGTCAATGAGCGTTCGCTATTGAACACTCTCGCGCGGCCGATAAAGACATCATCGGAGATTCCACCTTCGACGCCAGCGAGTTTCAAGATCGCTCCGCCATCGGGCGCCAGATTGCCCGCGAGAAGACGAAGTCCACCAGTTTCCTTGAAGGGTCGAGCAACGGAGTAGATGACGTCGTGATCCGGTAACGGCGGCGCGAGTCGTTCGATCTGGTCTGCGAGCGTCTCGCCGGTGCACGTCATTGGAGTGCCGTCGAGGAATCCGGCATCGAGAAGGTCTTTGACAATTACCGGAATTCCACCCTTTGCCTCAATGTCTGGCATTGAGTAGAAGCCAAAGGGCCTCATGTTGACCAGAACCGGAAGCCGACGCGAAAGATCGTTGAATTCGGCCTGGCTGAGTACCTCACTCCAAAGATCGATTCCCGCAGCGCGCGCAATCTCGACGCTGTGCAGCATCACGTTGGTCGAGCCCCCCATTGCGGCAGTGACCGTCAGGGCGTTGCGAAGGGACGCCGGAGTGACAATGTCTCGAGGACGAATATTCGACGCTGTCATCGTAACGAGGCAGTCAGCGAGTTGACTTGGGAATTCGGAGATTCGGCGCGGATCGTCCGAGGCCGGTGACACCATATGTAGTGGCTCAAGCCCCAGCACGGCGATGAAGGTCTGCATCGTGTTGTACGTAAACATCCCGCCGCAACTCCCCTGGCCGGGACAGGCGTTGAGAGCAACCTTCATACGGACCTCGGCGTCCGGATCCGAAGCCGCCTGAAAGGCTGTGACGAGATCGATCCGCTCTCCAGAGTCGGGGTCGCTTCCCGGCCTAATTGAACCATCGGAAAGAATCACTGACGGTACATTGTGTTCGAGCAGCGCTGCCACGGTGCCCACCGGAGGTTTGTCACACGCCACGACTGCAATAAGGCCAGCAACACCATTGGCGGCGAGGTGCGTGGCGGACACGTCGTTTACGAGTTCTCGACCAATCAACGAATATCGCATTTCCGGCGTGCCGTTGAGCTGGCCGTCCGATACGCCCAAGGTGAAGGCGGGAGCGATCAGTCGCACGGGAAGCTTGTCTTTAGAGATGCGCTGGGACAAAGCGGTGTGAACTGCCGCGACTTTCTGTTGGACGCCCAAGTAGCACTGACTGTCGCCAAGGTTCCCAAGCACGCCCCAGACCGGGTCATGAATCTTCGCGACATCTTCGCCGAGGAACACAGCGGTCCCGACCCTCTGGACGTCGCGCCCGGGATTATTCGAATTTAGGTTTCTCATCTCGCTCAAATCGGATTCATCGGCGGCGACTTCCTCGCCGCCAGGTTCCCAACATGTTAGGACCTTGGTTTCGCGATCGAAAATTTCAACTCGGACGGAGTCGATCAAAGGTCACGCGATGTTGTGATGTTCGATGGCCGCTAGGGACCCAGAGGTCCTACGACACTTTTATGTCGCGGCGCCGGCAACGCGCCCGGTCGCCTCGGCGTCGTCGCTCGTCAGTTTGGTTACGGTCAATGCCGTTATCTAACCCGATGGAACCGGGGTCGCCATCAGTGCTTCAGTTCGCCCGAAGGCTCCTCTTGAATCCATCGCGCGGCGTAGCGCTCGGCCCAGCTTCGACTGACCCAGCCCTTAAAGATCGAACGCAACGCGTCGCGGTGGGTGAGGGCCATGACGATATGACCAATGACCACGAAAAAAACTGCCCAGGCAAAAACGTCATGGACGAAGGTCGCCCCCGATCGCCACGGCACGGGAAAGATCCGGAACCACTGCAACATTGCCCCGGTGACGAGCATCACGAGAATCGACACACCCACGAAGATCGCGTTGAGCTTTTGGCCGGGGTTGAACTTGTCGGCCTCGAGCGTCGACTTGCCGAGCGTTCGCATCCAATGAATCTCCTCGCGGGTCCAGTAGTTGATTCGTCGCACGTCGTGACGCATCGCTCTGCCCCATGGTCCGATCAACGAAATGATGATCGGTAACGGTAGGGCGAGACCGCTCCATAGGTGGATCATTTCAATCAAGTGCCGTGGGAACACGACGCCGAAGAACGAACCAAAGTAGAGCGGGATCGCGGTAAACATCAAGGAGAAGAAGAGCAGCGCGTTCGCCCAGTGCGCGCCGCGCTGCACTCGGTCGAAACGCAACACTCGAAGTGACTTTGCAGGGGCCTGCGTGAGAGACATCTCAGGTCAGCCCGGGGTCAGGATTGTTCGGGCCGGTCGTACCGTCGAGCCAGCCGTTCACCGGGTAGCCATTCTGCTCCCAGAAACCTGGTTCGACGACGTCGACTACCCGAATTCCCGAGAGCCACTTCAGAGACTTGTAACCGAACATCGGCGCGACGTAGAGGCGCACCGGGCCGCCGTGTTCGATCGTGACCGGAGCACCGAGCATCGAATACGCCACGATCACGTCGGGTAAATGAGCCTGATCGAGGCTGAGGCTCTCGGTGTCGGCGTGATCGTAGGAGTCGAAACTTATCGCGACGGCACCCGACTGAACTCCTACGCGGTCCAAGATCTCGGACAGTTTGACGCCCTCCCAGTGAACGTCGGGAACTCGCCATCCCGTCACGCACTGAAAGGCCTTCGTAAACGAGGTCTTCGGCATTGACTGAAGGTCGGCCAAGGTGAAGGTCGTGGGGTGCTCCACGAGACCGCTCACCTTCAAGCGATACTTATCCCTGGTGATCTTCGGATAATTGCCGGTGATCGAGTAAATGCGAAAGCGATCGCCGCCCGGCAACAATCCCCCGAGACCCGAACCGAACGCGTCACCAAGGAAATTTTGGACGCTGTTGCCAAACGCCACGCCCAGTGCACCAAGGGCCACGATGCCGAGGAACACTCGTCGTCCAACGTTGACCGTGATTTGCGGTTCGCGTGGCGCATCGGGTTGAGACTCAATCGTCATGGCCGTCGCTCGATTCTGATCTGCCATTCTCCAGACGAGACGAATCGATCGCACGTCGCGCGTGAGGAAGTCCGTTCAGTCTTACTCGTCCAGGCAACGAATACCCGTCAGATGAACGACCCAACGCGAACTCGACGTTTAGCCCGACCGTTCGATTCCTCCCTGAGTCATCACGAACAAAGGAATCCGCTTGACCCGTGACGACGCGTCCGTCACGGGCTGCACGGCACGACGTCATACGTCGAGTTTTGTTCCCGCTATCGTCATCCCCTTCAACGTACCGGTGACCGTGACCAACGCGCCCACCTTGATGTTCTTCGCGGTACCCATTGTGAAATGGGTCATGGCGTCCCAATGCACGACGTACGTCTTTGATCCTGACCCAAAGCTGAACGAGCTCGTCGTACCCATCTTGGCGTTGATCTTCGAGATCGTTCCGTGCCACGAGTGCTGCATGGTCGTGTGCGCGTGCTCAGCCGCCCCGGCGGGACCACTTGCGAGCGTGACCCCAAGTCCCAATGACCCAAGGACGAGTGCGGCGGGCAACACGAGGGCGATAAATATTCTCTTCATCGGCTGGTTCCTTCCTGCGCGTACGCAGTGATGTCGGCACTTCGGACGACCCCGTCCACCATTACCGTCTTGCGCGAGGAGATTGCGTTACAGACATTGTGGCTGAGCCGACAACGCCGGTAACTCTCTTGATTTCTTTCAAGTTTGATCTCGCGAAGGACGTATCGACGCGCCACGACATCGGTGTCTTCGACCCGGCCACCACTTCGACGGCTTCCGTTAACTGCGAGTTAGGAGCCAGTCAACCACTCAGCGACCGAAGGGCGCCAAGTACACTTCAGTGCCGTAAGAGCAACGCGCGAACGCCAGGCAACTGGAACACCCTGCGGGACCGAATTGGCTGTTGGCGTTCAATTGAGTGGAGGGATGAACATCATGGAACGTGAGTTCTCCCACATCAGCGCCATGGGGAAATTGCGGATGGTGGACGTCACTAGCAAGCGCGTGACGCGACGAACCGCAATGGCTCACTGTCTCGTTGTTACGTCGGTGGACATTGGCGAACTCGAAGCTCGAGATGACGGGATCGACCCCGTTCTTTGTGCGCGCATCGCGGGCGTGTCAGCGGCGAAGAGAACGGCCGAACTCATCCCACTGTGCCACACTCTTAATCTGAACGATGTGGACGTCGAGTTGAACCGACGAGACCGTGGTATCGAAGTGACCGCGACGGTCACCGCCACCCAGCGCACGGGCGTTGAGATGGAAGCACTGACCGCGTGCGCGTTCGCGGCGCTCTGTATTGTGGACTCTCTGCGAAAAAACGACCCGACTGCGCGGATCGATGGGCTCGAGGTATTGAAGAAAGAGGGCGGAAAGTCCGGCAAGTGGGGACGCCTCGTGGAAGACGCCAATAAGAAGCCGCCTCGCTAACGCAGCAACGGAACGTCGTACGACATGCGACGTGCTGCGTGGTGCCCCGGAAGTTTCAACGAGCGACTATTAAGGTGATTATCCGTGGAGCACGTCGCGATCCAGAACCTTTCCTTTGGGCACCCGTACCGGGAGTGCGCATGACGACCATCGACGGCGACGCTCCAACGCCCGTCTTCGTCTCGGTGCGGCCACACGTACGCGAGAGTGCGACCGGTGCATCCGATGAGAAGGCCGAACGACTCGCCATGCCCGAGAGTGGCCCGTTGGTCGACCGTTACGGTCGAATCCACAACGACCTTCGCATATCGGTCACCGACCGTTGCAACCTCCGCTGTGTGTACTGCATGCCCGAAGTGGGCATGACGTTTCAGCCCCGTGACGCACTCCTGACGTTTGATGAAATGATCCGAGTCGCGCGAGTCGCGCGCGAACTTGGCATCACCGCCATACGCCTTACCGGCGGCGAACCGCTCGTTCGAAAGAATCTGCCCTCACTCGTCCAACGACTATCGGCGCTCGGTTTCGATGATCTGGCCCTCACCACGAACGCCATGTTGCTCACGCCAATGGTGACGTCGCTCAAGGACGCCGGACTTAAGCGAGTCAACATCAGCTGCGACTCGTTGAAACCCGATCGATTCAATTCGATTCGTCGCCGGGGCGATCTCCAGACGGTCCTCGAGGCGATGGCCGCCGTCGAGGCGGCGGGACTCACGCCGCTGAAATTAAACGTGGTGATATTGCGCGGGCAAAACGACGACGAGATATTGGACTTTGCCGCGTTCGCACGCGAGACGGGTCGCGTCGTTCGCTTCATCGAATTCATGCCCCTCGACGCGCAGGGTAAGTGGGACAATTCCCAACTCGTGTCGGGGAGAGAGATCTTCGAACTTATCTCGGCGCGTTGGCCGCTGGAGGCTATCGGCAACCACAACTCGGCGCCCGCGGAACGATTCGCGTTCGTCGATGGCCAAGGAGAGATTGGGCTCATCTCGAGTGTCACGCAACCCTTCTGCGGCACATGCAATCGACTGCGACTCACGGCCGACGGAGCGATTCGAAACTGCTTGTTCTCTGACGACGAACATTCGCTACGAGATCTGATACGCGATGGGGCGGACGACGACGTGATCGCGCTCGCTCTTCGAAGGGCCGTGTGGGAAAAATACCCCGGACACGCGATCAACGAGCCCGGGTTCTTAAGCCCCACTCGATCGATGTCCATGATTGGTGGATGAGTTGTCGCGCTGCACGAAGCCTGTACCGTGCGCTCTACATCGAAGTCATTCCCTAGCGACGACTGGGATCTGGAACTACCGCATGGGTAGTCTTTGACCATGGCGACGTACCGCACCGCACAAGCGGCTGAGTTGCTCGGCGTGAGCACTGACACGATACGGCGCTGGGCCGAATCGGGACGCCTGACCTCAACCGTCGCCGAGGACGGCCGTCGCTATTTCGACGGTGAGGACATTGCCGAGGTCGCGATCAGTTCGTCGGCGAGCGCGAAGCCCAAGAGTCCGCGGGCGCAGTCAACGCGTAATCGCTTCGTCGGCATCGTCACCAAGGTCGTGAAGGACAAGGTTGTCGCGCAGATCGAGATTCAAGCCGGTCCCCACCGATTTGTCTCGCTCATCACCCGTGAAGCCGCTGACGAACTCGAGCTCGCCCCCGGTGTGGTCGTCGACGCCGTGATCAAGGCCACGAGTGTGAGTGTCGAGATTCCCGAGAGGTTTTAGGATTTATCATCTTGGGATGACGAGAGACTGGGTCGACTAGCGCGTCGCTCCGTGGTTACGGGCCTGTCCAGTGCGGTCACTTGACGCCTCCCACAGTGATACCGCGGCCCGGTCAAGTGCAATCTGACACCGTGCGCCGACCTCGACGTCGAGCGCAACCCAACTCCGCGCCAGCACTTCCACGCCGTCGGCGATAGTGACGAAGACGTCGTAGGCGGAACCCATATCGGCCACGTCGACGACGGTGCCCAGTAACGCATCTTCGCCATCCTTTGGAGTGTTATTGAGCATCGGTGACACGAACACTCGCTCGGGCGCAATACTCCACCACACCTTCGTGCCCACTCCGATCTCGGTGAGGGGAATTCGCAACAGTGCACCGCCAACGTCAATCGCGCTCGGCGAGTGCACGGTGCCGATGTTCATATTCTCGACCCCGAGCAGCTTCGCGACCTCCGCCGACACCGGTCGAGAGAAGACGGATCGGCTGGTGCCCGACTGCAATACCGTGCCTTCGGCAAGAACGATCAATTCATCGGACAAGAACGCGGCCTCTTCGGGGTCGTGCGTTACGAGAACGGTTGCGAGACCGGTCTCTCGTTGGAGACGGCGAAGCTCTCGACGCAGTTCAAGTCGTACCGGTACGTCTAGGGCTGAGAACGGCTCGTCGAGCAACAGCACTTTGGGCGAGGAGCAGAGCACCTGGGCCAGACCCACTCGTTGACGCTGGCCCCCGGACAGATCTGCGGGGAGTCGGTCTTCGAGTCCTTGAAGACGGAGGTGCTCGATCCAGTAGGCGCTGAGTTCCGGCGTGGCGCCGGCGAACGTCATGTGGCGCCACACCGACATTCGCGGGTACAGCGAGAAACCCTGGGCGACGTAGCCCACGCCACGGCGCTCGACGGGTACGTGTTGCATCAGTTCATCGCCGTACCAGACGGGTCCCGGGCTCGCTCCATTGAGTCCAGCGAGACAGCGCAACAATGCAGTCTTCCCCGAACCCGAGGGTCCAAGAATCCCCAGGTGCGCGGTTGGCGACTCGTGGGCGAGGGCGAGGTGGAAAGTTCCCAGATGATGATCGACGTCAAAGCGGACGGGCCGCGGCAACACCCTCTCGGGCGCGCTGGGCTTGGGTGTACTCGAGCGTCGAGTCGCCGGTTTGGTAATTCGAGCGCGACTGAGCAACACGACGACGACCGCGACTCCGAGCGCCAGCGCCGTCGGAGCCAACGTCGTAGGCAGACCCCGACCACTGAATTGGTTTTCCGTGTAGATCGGCAACGACGCGGGGTTGTACGCCAGGATCACGACAGCGCCGTACTCGCCGAAAGCGCGAAGCCACGTCAGCAACATTCCCGCGCGGATCCCGTGGCCCGCCGAGGGCACCGCGACGCGCAAGAAGCGTGACGCGTCGGCGTGTCCGAGCGTCGCGGCGACGTCGAGCATTCCCTTATCGAGCGAGGCGAAGGCGGCACGGGCCGCGACGATCAAAAATGGCGACGACACGAAGGACATCGCAATGACGACACCAACCAACGAATCTGTCAGATGCTCACCGAAGAGTTGGCCCAAGAAGGTGTACGGGCCAATGAGATAGACCAACACGATGCCACTCATGAGGGGGGGCAACGCCAAGGGGATTTGCACGATGATGCCCACGATCGTCGAGATCGGACCCGACGAACGCGCGAGGAGGTACGCGAGCGGCACGCCGAGGACCGTGACTATCGCCAAAGAAACTGTGGCGCAACTCACCGAAACCCACAGTGCCGGGAAGAGGCCGGGCACCTGAAAGCCACGTTGTGGCGAGGTGACGAGTCGAACGACGAAGGCGGCGAGCGGATACCCAAGGTAGACGACGAGCAGTCCGCCCAGCCAAAAGAGGGGGCTTCTCGGCGCCCTCGGTAACGTCACGACGTCGTCGTCGTCGCGAAGGTTGTCGTCGTGGTACTCGCCGCGGCCGACGCCTTCGTCACCACCGGCGGCACGAGAGGCGTCACTCCGTACTTCTTCAGAATCGATCGACCATCGGCGCTGAACAAGAATTTTACGAACGCCTTCGCGGCAGCTTCGTGGGGCGCCCGGTTTAGGATCGCCACCGTGTACTGGGCGGCCAGGTCAGTCCCCGTGAGCGGAACGGATTTGAGGTGGGCCGCCGACGCTTCGACGCCGTAGAAGAATCCAGCGTCGAGTTGGCCCGCTTGGAGATCACCCACCAGTGCGGTCTCTTCAAAGACGTTTGACGTCGACGTGGCGAGGCCGTTCAGAGCCGGAATATCGTGCGTCAACGCGACGCCTTCGAGTGCATCGACGGCGAGCACGCCTTTGGGGTCCGTCACGGGATCGGTACGACCCAGTAAGAAACCTGGCAGATCGACGACGTCGTACCACGGCTTCGTTAAGAGGTCCTTCGCGAATTTTGATTTCGGGTAGTAGCCGAGCACGAGTGGGGACAATCCGAACTCGCTATACGACGACACCCAGTTGCCATTGCTCGCGCCCTCGAGTGAGGTGTTCACAGTGGGCGAGGCACTTATGAAGACGTCGCCCGCCAACGTCTTCCCCGAAATCTCACTCGCGAGTGCCGAAGAGCCGGCCGAATAACCGCTCACGGTGTAGCCCGTCGCCTCGTGGAAGGCCGGACCCAAGTGTTGTTCCATGAGATCGAGGAACGATCCGGCGTAGAGAACGTCGACGGCGCCGGCCGATTTTTTTTGGTTTGCGGCGCTCGAGGACGCACTCGCGAGTGGCACGACGAGACCCACCCCAATGAATGACGTGATGAGAAGTCGCTCGATGACTTTGTGACCAAAAATGACTCTGTGAAGAGCTGAATTGAGTGACATGTTCGTGGCCCCTAAGAAGTTGCATTTACAGTACTAGTGCGACCCGTGCGGCGTAAACAGGGTTGCGCAAGGCCCGTTTCACCGTACATGCGCCTGTGGAATTCTCGCGCCGCGCCGCCGAGTGGACCATCGCTGAATCGCCCTCGCGCTTCGCAACGAGAACGACTCAGAACCATCTCGAGTCGACAATAGGATGTGGCGAATGTCGTCAGCTCCAACCTCTGACTGGATTTCGATCACGGAGAACCCGCTCTCGCCTGACGAACTCTCCAACTGGGTGATTCGTCCCAACTGTGGGGCCGTCGTGACGTTCTCGGGCATCGTTCGGGATCATTCAAGTACCCGAGAGAACGTGATCGCGCTCGAGTACGAAACCAACTCCGAATTGGCGGAGCAGCGTCTACGCGACGTCGTCGACGAGGCGCGTGCGCGCTGGCCGGCGCTCGAGCGCGTCGCCATCCACCACCGAATTGGCCGAGTCGAACTCTCGGTGTCGACGGTGGTGGTCGCGGTATCGGCACCGCACCGCGACGCGGCTTTCGCGGCTGCTCAGTTCTGCATCGACGCGCTGAAGGCGAGCGTACCGATGTGGAAACGAGAACTTTGGGAGGGCGGATCGGCCTGGAGTGACGAGACCTCGCCAATCGGCAACGCTCGCGATCAATGAAGGTCCCTCCACGCCCCTTGTACTGCACGAGGGCCGAACGATGATCTCCTACGAAGAAGCGCGCCAATTCGTTCTCCAGGATCTGCGCGCGCTCCCGGCGAAGGAAATCGAACTCAACGACGCGCTCGGATTGGTGACGGCGGGCACCGTACGCGCACGCGAGCCTTCGCCACGTTTCGCGAATTCGGCGATGGACGGCTTCGCTCTGCGAGCCCAGGACACCGCCGACAGCGCGAGAAGTCTCGTGATCGTGGACACGATCTTCGCCGGTGACCAAGCCACCCTGACGGTGAAGTCGGGTGAGGCGGCTCGCATCATGACGGGCGCGCCACTACCCGACGGCGCCGACAGCGTCTGCATGCGAGAAGAGGCCACGGTCGATCCCGAAGGCAAGACCGTCCTGATTCAAAGGACGGTCCAGCCCGGGGAGTTCGTGCGCCTCGTCGGCGAGGACGTCACGGTGGGCCAAGAACTCGTCGGCATCGGCAGCGTGATCGGGCCGGCGTTACTGGGCGTGCTCGCGAGTCAAGGAATCGAAACGGTCTTCGCGCACCCGCGACCGCGCGTTGGCGTGCTCTCGACCGGGAACGAACTCTCCGATTCGAGGGACGACCTCGGAGACGGGAAGATCCGCGACGCCAATCGCCCCACTCTTTTGGCCTCACTCGCCCGCTCCGGATTCACCCCCGTTGATCTCGGCATCGCTGGCGACACGCCCGACGCCATCGCCCAAGCCCTCGAACGTGGCTTGCGTTCGTGCGACGCGATTGTCTCCACTGGGGGCGTCAGTGTCGGCGACGCCGACTTCGTCAAATCAGTGCTCGCGGATCTCGTGGGTGACAGTGCGAGCTCGATGCAAGTGGCAATCAGACCCGGCAAGCCCTTCGCATTCGCCGTCGACCCGTCGTCGGGCACGCCCTTCTTTGGCCTCGCGGGCAATCCAGTGTCGACCCTCGTCGGCTTCGAACTATTCGTACGCCCGGCTCTTCGCCTCCTCTCCGGACGAAGTGAACTGGACCGTCCGACCGCGCCGATGATCCTCGACTGTCCCCTCCCACGGCGACGTGACGGCAAACTCAATCTCGTTCACGTGAGCGCTCGACTAGAAGGCGACGGGCGACTCCACGTGAAGAGCGTCGCTCGACAAGGCTCTCACCTGCTCAACGCCATCGCGGAGGCCAACGCCATCGCCATGGTTCCCGACGGCGATGGCCTCGACGCCGGACAAGAAGTAACCGCGATGATCATCGACACCGAACGATTGAACGGTTCGTGACGTGGCAAAACTGATTCTGCTCGGTCCCGCACACGACGCGGCCGGGCGGCGCGAAGACCATTTCGATGGCGTGACGCTGGACGATGTCCTTAAGGAGGCCGTCATTCGATACGGCGCGGATTTCGGCACTCTTCTCGAAGTCAGCCAGGTTTGGCTCAACGGCGAGCCGGCCGCGCCAGCGACCCGCCTCGAATCTCACGACGAAATTATGGTGCTGCCACCGGTTTCGGGAGGATGAGGCGAGGCCTCTCCTTGGAGTAGTTCGAGCGCGTGCGGCAGAACGTCCAGAATTGCGTCGAGACACTCAATCGCACCCTTGGGTGAACCGGGACAGTTCACGATCACGCTTCGTGCGGACGTACCGGCTCTCGCACGTGAAAGACGTCCGAGCGGATTGATGAGGCGCATGGCTTCACTCAGTCCGGGTGCTTCACGGTCGAGTACCCGCAAGGTGGCCTCGGGAGTGAGATCTCGAGGGGAGAACCCCGTTCCCCCCGAGGTAACGATGACGCCCACGAATCCTTCGACCTGTGCGCGAAGGGCACCTTCGACCGACGCCACGCCGTCGCTCACGATCTTCAGCTCGACGACATCGAACCCGGCCTCAGCGAGTCGCGCCCGCAGTAGTGGCCCCGCCAAATCGGCACGAGTTCCGGCCGCCGCAGAATCCGAGACGATCAGGACCTTGGCCGCGAGTTCCATTCCATCGAGCGTAGGGGATTGTGATTTGATGTGACGTCTCTCCGCGTGAATGCCCCTGTCGTGATGGACCCATGAGCGCACGGCGAATACGAACGCCTCAGCCGCCCGCCATCGCCCCAATCACGAAGAACGGCTCGACGCCTGAGACCACGGCATCGGGGAGCGGCGCCTCGGGATCGTCGTGAGAGATGTCCTCTTCGCAGGCAAAGAAGCGGATGAAGGGGCGACGTTTCTTGGTGGTCGGGTCACGAATCGTTCCCAGCAACACCGGGTAGCGATTTTCGAGGGCGTCGACGACCGAACGCTGGCTGGCGACGCCAGCAACGTCGAGTTCGATCTCGCGAGTGGCATTGACGAGGGTCTTCAAATGTGCTGGTAAGACGACCCGAATCATGCCAGCGTCTGGACCTCGACCGACAAGACCGCGGGCAGGTCACGAACGATTGCCTCCCAGCTGTCACCTTCGTCGTTCGACGCGTAGACCTGACCGCCCGTCGTGCCGAAGTACAGGCCGCATCGATCGAGTGAGTCCACGCTCATCGCGTCGCGCAGCACGTCGACGTAACAGTTGCTTTGCGGCAGGCCCTTCGTGAGCGGCTCCCACTCATTGCCACCGCTTCGACTGCGGTACACCCGAAGCTGACCGTCAAGCGGGTAGTGCTCGGAGTCGCTCTTGATCGGCACCACGTACACCGTCTCGGGTTCGTGGGCGTGAACGTCAATCGCGAATCCAAAGTCCGTCGGCAGATTGCCGCTGATCTCAACCCACGAATCGCCGGCATTGTCCGTTCGCATCACGTCCCAGTGCTTCTGCATGAACAACGTGTCGGGCTTCGAAGGGTGCATCGTGATGTGGTGAACGCAGTGCCCGACTTCGGCGTCCCCGTCGGGAATCCCCTCCGAGTGAAGACCTTTATTGATCGGTCGCCAACTCTTGCCCCCGTCGTCGGTGCGAAAGGCGCCCGCCGACGAAATGGCCACGAAGATGCGCTCCGGGTCCTTCGGGCTCACGATGATCGAGTGCAAGCACATCCCTCCCGCACCGGGCTGCCACGATGCACCAGAGTCTTGTTTGCGCAAGCCCGATAGTTCGCTCCAATTCTCACCACCGTCGGTCGATTGGAAGAGCGCGGCGTCTTCGACGCCGGCCAACACCGCGTCGGGGTCGCTCAGCGACGGTTCGAGGTGCCACACCCTCGCGAACTCCCACGGGTGAGGTGTGCCGTCGTACCACTGGTGCGTGCCGGGCACGCCGTCGTAGTTGAACTGGTTGCCAACGGGCTCCCACGTCTCGCCGCCGTCGTTCGAGCGTTGGATGAGTTGGCCGAACCAGCCCGTTCCCTGGGAAGCGTAGATACGATTCGGATCGACGGGTGAACCCTTGAGGTGGTACATCTCCCAGCCCCCGAAGAACGGGCCACTGACGTCCCAGTTCTTGCGCAGGCCATCTGAGCGTAATACGAAGGCACCTTTTCTTGTTCCTACCAGCACTCGCACGCCACTCATAAACACTCCCCTCGCGCTGGGTGACCGATCCTCGTTTCGTCAAACAGTAGTGCTCGCAGCGCGCTCCGGTCCAACATTCTTCCTCTTCTCGCGCCGTTTTTCAGCCCGAAGGTTCAACCCCCAGAGAGCGAGTGCCAGACAATCCCACCCGACGAACCATGATGCTTCTCTAGGCGCCCGACACGACGTCTCGTCTCGTGATTCGACTCATTCGCCGGGTCGTCGCGGCGCTGTTGACGTGAGGTTCGTCGCTTCGCGCTTTCCCGCTCTCGGACGTCGTCGCTCTTCGTCCAGAGCGAATTAGATCATCACTTTTTGGCGCCGGCGCGAGCACTCGAGAAGGGCTTGCTGGTCGATCCCCTGGGACGCGAACGCAACGTCTCGCTGCCTCTCGGATCATTTCATTCCTTTGAAAGGGATCCGAATGACAGCGAGACGTATTTAGAGTACTTGCTGACTCGTCGAGCGTCATGGTGGAGTTCGTAGCGCTCGCCCCACAAAGTCCCTCGCATTTCGAGGCGATGAAAAGCTCGAACCTCGGCGCGTCGTTCATCAGTTCGTAAGGTTCGTCGCTGTATGTTCAAGTCAAATCGATGACGAGGTCGCGAAACGTGCGTTCGATGAGTGGTTTCGTGTCGATACGCAGGCGAAAGTACTTTCGTCCCGCTCATTCAGTGAAGGCACACGAGTAGCGTTGGCAGTCGTGACAACGTCTCTCACGCAGAGGAGACGACCGCTGCCCGCGCTCGTCTCCGCGATGCGACCCACCCAGTGGGTGAAAAATGGACTGCTGGCCGTCGCCCCGGCGGCGGCGCACAGTTTGACTCACGCCGACGTTCTCTGGCGCACCGCGACCGCATTCGTCGCGTTCTGCTGCATGGCTTCGGCGATCTATTTGATCAACGATGTACGAGACGTTGAGGCGGACCGCCTTCATCCAACCAAACATTTGCGTGCGATCGCTTCAGGAGAACTGTCAATTCGATTGGCCTTGACCTGCGCCGCCGTGCTCGTCATTGTCGCCTTCGCCTTACCCTTCGTGCTGTCGCGCTGTCAAGGGTTACTACTAATCCTCGGACTTTATTTTGTGATCTCGATTTGTTACTCCCTATGGTTGAAGAACCTCGCGATCATCGAGTTGGGTGTCGTGGCCAGCGGCTTCTTCCTTCGCGCCTACGGCGGCGCGGTCACGTCGCACATCACTGTCTCAACGTGGTTCCTCGTCGTTATCTCCTTTGGCGCACTTTTCCTGGTGGTGGGGAAACGGACCAGCGAGATGAAGAAGGTTGGCGTGAAGGCCACTCGCCCGGTACTGGCTGAGTACACGTTGGAGTTCCTGCGCTCCGCGCTCACACTCAGCGCCACCGTGGTCGTTACCGGTTACTGCCTGTGGGCGTTCGACACGTCGTCGACCGGCCTCTCTTCGACCTACAACGACTTCGTGCCGATTCGTTTGACCGTCGTCCCGGTCGTCTTCGCCGTCCTCTTCATCATGCGCTCCGCGGACGCCGGCGACAGCGCCGCCCCGGAAGATCTGCTCCTGCACAACCGCACGGTCCAGGCGCTCGCCCTCATCTGGGTCGCGCTCTTGGCGTGGGGAGTCTACGGATGAGTCGCGTCACGCTTTGCGGTTGGGGTCGTACGTCGCCCAGCGTCGCCACTTTGGACGACGTGTCGAGCGAATCGGAGATTGCCATCGCATTGGCTTCGTCGCGAGCCATCATCGCGCGGGGCCTCGGGCGCAGCTACGGTGACGCCGCCCAGGTGAGCGGCGGCACGGTACTGCGAAGTCGCATCGGTGACATAGGACCAATCGATGACCAAGGAGTGGTACTCGTTGGTGCGGGTGCGTCACTCGACGAACTACTTAGCGAGAGCATCCCCCAGGGATGGTTCCTTCCGGTGACGCCGGGTACTCGCCAGGTGACCATCGGCGGTGCGATTGCCGCCGACGTACACGGGAAGAATCATCACGTCGACGGCTCGTTCGCGCGTCACGTCATCGAGATGCGCATCGTGACACCCGGCGGCGGCGCCACGGTCTCGCCGAGTGTCGACCCGGAACTGTTCTGGGCGACCATGGGCGGAATGGGCTTGACCGGCGTCATCACCGCTGTGACGCTCAAACTGCTCCGGATCGAAACCGATCAGGTACTCGTGGACACGCAGCGGTTCCCCAATCTCGATGAGGTCATGAGCGAGATGACGCACGGTGATGAGAACTTTCGCTATTCAGTTGCCTGGGTCGACTGCATGACGCGCGGCGCGCACTTGGGGCGCTCGATACTGACCCGCGGTGAACACGCGCGCTCAAACGACGTCGAATCTCCTTCACTCCTCGCACCCGCACCGGCGAGGCTCAAGGTTCCTTTCGACGCACCGAACGGCCTCCTCAATCCGCTCACCATTAGGGCCTTTAACGAGGCCTGGTTCCGGTCGTCACCGAGATTGCAGCTCGCCAAACCCGAGTCGATCTCCTCATTTTTCCATCCCCTCGACGGGGTTCGCGACTGGAACCGCCTGTACGGTCGCCGCGGATTCGTCCAGTACCAGTTCTGCGTGCCCGAAGGTTCCAGCGACACCGTGCGCCGAGCAATCGAACACCTCTCATCTTCGGGCGTCGCCAGTTTCCTCGCCGTACTGAAGCGCTTCGGCCCATCGAGTCCGGGGCCGCTCTCGTTCCCGATGCCCGGTTGGACACTGGCGCTCGATTTGCCCATCGGTCCCGCATCGCTACCGCGACTGCTCGACGACCTCGACGAGATGGTCCTCTTGGCGGGCGGGCGGATTTATCTCGCGAAGGACGCCCGATTGAGCCCGGAGAAGATGAGGGCCATGTATCCCCAGCTCGACGCATTCCTTGAGGTCAAGAACCGAGTGGACCCCGAGCACATTGTGACGAGTGACCTCGCACGACGTCTCAACCTCGTGGGAGCGTGACGTGGAGAACGCGTTCGGACAACCGCAGTGCGTGGTCGTGCTCGCCGGGAGTTCCGACATCGCGCGCGCCCTGACCAAGAGGCTCTGCGCCGCGCGCGCCCACACCGTCGTGCTGGCCGGCCGAAACCAAGGACTCCTCGATGAGGCGTCCTCTGAAGCGCTCGACTGCGGCGCCAGCCGAGTCGACACTGTGCTTTTCGACGCCCGAGACCCTTCGGACGCCGAGCGCGCGGTGAACGAGTCGTTCGCGAAGGCCGGTGATCTCGTCGACCTCGTGGTGGTCGCGGTCGGTCTGCTCGGCGATCAGGAGCGGTTCCAGGATGACTCGACCATGGCTGGCGAAATGGCGACCGTGAACTTCACGTGGCCCGTCGCCGCGCTCGCCCAAGCGCGCAACCTCCTGGTGAGCCAAGGCAGCGGGCGCATCCTGGTTCTCTCCTCGGTTGCCGCGGTGCGCGTGCGACGCGCCAAGTATCTCTACGGCGGAGCCAAAGCCGGTCTCGATCGTCTCTGCATCGGCCTGGCTGATTCTCTTGAGGGCACCGGCGTCTCGCTACAACTCGTGCGGCCGGGACACGTTCGTTCCAAGATGACGACCGGGGCCAAGGAACCGCCCTTCGCCACCGGTGTCGACGAGGTCGCGGGTGACATCATGAAGGGGCTCGCCGATCGAACGCCAATCATCTGGAGCCCGCCGATCCTGCGCTACGTCTTCTTCGTGTTGCGACACTTGCCCGGGCCTCTCTGGCGAATGGTGACCGATGCAGCCGACCGCTAGCCAGGGCCGTGGCTCATATGTTCTCCAAAAGCGCTTAGACCCCTGGGACAGTGCGAAAGCAACCGATTCGTACTCGACGAGAATGCATAGCGTGCGCCTCAGCTCAATCCTGAACCCGTCATCGTCTCGGCGACGGTTCGGACGCGGTCATCGGTCCATCACCTCGTGGCCGCCAGTCTCGATGAGAAGCGATCGTTCGACGTGAGAATTCTCGTCGCCGAGGACGACCGCACGCTTCGTGAAGTCCTTCAGCGTGGTCTGCAAGAAGCGGGCTACGTCGTCGACGTCGTCGAGGACGGTGAAGCCGCGACGATCATGCTCAGGGACAACGAATACGAAGTCGCGATCTTGGATTGGCGCATGCCCAAGCGCAGCGGCATCGAGACATTGGCGCTGGTTCGAAAGCTCGGCGTCACGACGCCGATTCTCATCCTGACCGCCCGCGACGCGCCCGTCGATCGAGTTGAGGGGCTCAACGCCGGTGCGGACGATTACTTGGTAAAGCCTTTCGACTTCGGCGAGCTCGTCGCGCGACTGCAGGCCCTACAGCGACGCCCGGCGTTGCGGTTCCACGAGGAGATCCGCTGCGGTGATCTGGAATTTGACGCAGCGACGCGCGAACTACGCGTCGCGGGTAAGGACGTCGAGCTCACGTCGACCGAGCGACTCCTCATCGAGTTGCTGCTGCGCCGGAGCCCCGCCGCCGTATCTCGACGGACGATCGCCAATCAGGTGTGGAGCGATCAGGCCGACGCCGTCGGATCGAACACGATTGAAGTCCATATCGCGAGGATCCGCGCCAAAATCGCCGGGTGCGATGCGAAGATCGAGACCGTACGAGGTTTCGGCTATCGAGTGGTTGCGTCGTGAAGACCGAACGTTCTGACCGCATTCGAGCGGGCAAGGTGGCGGTGGTCGCCACGTTGATTGGCATGGGCAGTTATGTGCTCATCGCGCTCATCTTCAACTTTTCCCTGATCGATCACCTGACGTCGCAGGTGGACGTCCGTTTGAGCCAACGATTGGTTCTGGCGGTAAAGAGCGGTGGCCAACGAGAAGGATCCGTCGCCGGGACTCGCGCGAAAGAGTCCGGCGATCTCGACGACGATGACGTGCCCGTGTTCGTATGGAAGGTCGCTTCGAGCGGCGCGGTCACCGCAATCACCGCCGGCTCGCCGCGCCTCCCTTCGACGACGTGGGTCGCGGGTGACGATTCGATGCGAATCGGCAATTCGACGTTCGAGGTGCGCGCGGTGTCGTTCAAATCGGGGTGGCTCGTAGCGGGAGAGAGCCTGGCCGACGTCGAGCGGGTTCGAGATTCATTGGTCAACGCCGAACTGATCTTCGGCGCCGTGCTCCTCGTCTTGATGTACGGCGCCTCATACGTGGTGGGCATTCGCGCCCTTTCGCCGATCGCCCGGGCACAACGTCGCCAACGTGAGTTCACCGCGGACGCCTCGCACGAGCTGAGGACGCCGCTCAGCGTCATCGAAGCCGAGGTGTCCATCGCCCTAAGCAAAGATCGAGACGCGCAGTCGTATCGATCGGCGCTCGAACGAATCGGGGGTGAAGGCCACCGCCTCCAGCGAATCGTCGAGGACCTCTTGTGGCTCGCGCGTTCCGACGGGGAGCTCAAGCAACACACCGATGAGACCGTCGACCTCGAGGCCATGGCCTTCGCGTGCACGCAGAGGTTCCAGGTCGTCGCCGAGGCGTCACAACTCCGACTCGTCTTCATGAAGTTCGGCGACGAGGATGCCTTCGTGCGCGCACCGCGCGAATCCATTGACCGCCTCCTCGGCGTCTTGGTTGACAACGCGTGCAAGTTCGCCGGCGACGGGGGGCAAGTCGAAGTGATCGTCGCCACTCACGGAAATACAGTGACCCTCGAAATCGACGACAGCGGTCCCGGTATCGACCCTCACGAACGTGCGCTTATCTTCGACCGTTTCCATCGAACGTCGACGCCGGCGGGCGGGACCGGACTCGGACTCGCTATCGCCGACTCCATCATTCGCGCGACCCAGGCGCAGTGCACGATTGGCACCGCGTCAATGGGCGGCGCGAAATTTGAAGTCACGTGGCGCCGAGCCGCACCGAGGACCGGCACTCACTCCACCGTCAAGGACGATCACTCCGACACCGATGAGTCACACTGACGTCCTTTGAACCCCTTGCGGACAACGACAGGCGATGCCAACCGGGGGTGAAAGTAAGAATTCATGAAGAGTCCAATGGCCTTAATGCGGTCGTAAGGTTCGCTCCTTAACCTTTGATGCATGACGAGTACTGACCCGGGCACCCGCGCGTTCAATTGCTCCTCCGCGGTGCTCGAATTGGTCACCGCCTCGAATCCTGAGACCGGTCGACGATAGTGACGATCCACGATCAACCACTGTTCGAGCATCGTCCCAGCCCGTCGAATGCACGGCGTCGCCAAAGCCCGCGCAAACTCGGTACCGACGCCAACGCTCGACTCACGAGTTCAACCGCGCTCGTGCTGCTCGTGCTGCTCGCCGTCGAGGGCGTGACCGTTCTTCGAGTCGGATCGCTCCTCACGCTGCACGTCTTCATCGGCATGCTTCTCGTGCCGCCGGTGCTCGTGAAGCTGGCCAGCACGTTCTGGCGCTTCGCCAAGTATTACTCGGGGTCGCGCGAATACCGAGAAAAGGGACCACCGCTGTTGATCCTGCGATTGCTGGGACCGTTCGTAGCGATCCTGACGGTCATTCTCTTCGCTTCGGGAATCCTGCTCCTCTTGGCACCGCACGCGTGGCGAGGCAACATGCTCCTCTTGCACCAGGCGAGTTTCGTCGTGTGGTTCGCCTGCATGACGATCCACGTCCTCGGTCACATAAAGGAGACGGCACAACTCTCGACCAAGGACTGGGTGCGTCGCACGAGGGTGCGAGTTGCGGGTTCGCGGTGGCGTCGACTCGTGATAACGACGAGCCTGGCCAGCGGTGTGGTGCTCGGTTTCTTGACGATCCCGTCCGTGGGTACCTGGCTGAGCGCCCGCGGATAGCTAATGGCACAATCAACTGTGAATCGATACCGACCCCCGCGCCACGCACAGCAACCACCTCGCCACATCTTTTCGGCGCGGTCCGGTCGCCGTGGGCCCGGCAGGCACCGACGCCTAAAGCGAGTTGTCCTGGCCGTCTTCGCCGTCGCCTTCATATGGTTGGCGTTCTCCCTCGGGGGCGCACTCTTGAACCCCGCCCTCGGCAGTTCCATGGGCTCACGATTCGCCGAGTGGGCCCGAGGTCACGGCGCGTCCAGCATCGTGAACTGGGTGGAGAACGAATGGTACAGCCATCACCCCCCACCGGTGGGCGGCACCCTGCCGCCGGGTGCGATTCGCACGCCTTCCGCGTCCCAACCAACCAATTCGACTTCCGCGGCCTATCTACCCACACCCAAGCCCATCGTCCCCTTCGCGTCACCGGCCATCCCCGGCGAAGGAGATTGGTCACCGGTAGGTCGCCGCGTCGACGGCGTTCCGGCGATTTATGAGACCACGCTTCGACCCGACGCAATCCACACGAGTTATGTGGTGGGCGTCGCGTGGATGGATACGAAACTTCTGCGCGCGACGCTCTACTCGGGCAGTTCGATTCCCGGTGGCGGCCCGTTTCCGAATAGCGCTCCCGTAAAGAATTCGGCGGCGCGCACTCTGGTGGCCGCGTTCAACGCCGGCTTTCTCATGGCGAACGCCAATGGTGGCTACTACACCGCGGGAAAGACCGAGATTCCGCTGCGTAGGGGCGCGGCATCGTTCGTGGTGTACCGCAACGGTTCGAGCAACATCGTGTCGTGGGGCAACGACGTCACGCCGAACCACACAATCGTGTCCGTTCGCCAGAACCTTGATCTACTCGTGAATAACGGTCGGCCCGTCGCCGGTCTCGAGGCGAATGACACGACGAAATGGGGCTTCACCCTGGGCAACGCGGTCTACGTGTGGCGTTCGGGCATAGGTATCACCGCCAACGGGGCACTCGTCTACGTGGGTGGTCCGGGTCTCAACATCACTGACCTCGCGAACCTCCTCGTTCGCGCCGGCGCGGTACGCGCAATGGAACTCGACATCAACACCGACTGGGTCAATTTCTCCGCCTACCATCCCTCGACGTCCGGAGGGCTCGCGGCGCCGTCGAACGGCAGAGAACTGCTACCGGCGATGACGGGAACTCCCGCGAGGTACTTCGAAACCTGGTGGGCGCGCGACTTCATCACGATGTCCGCTGTTGTCAAACCCACGTCGAGCAAGGGATAGCCAATGTCACGTTCACTGCTACATCGTTACGTCGCCGAAAGGGCGGCGACGGATTCTGAGCAAACTCCTAGCCGCTTCTTAGGGTGCTCCTTATTATGAGCCCGTATCGTCCAACCATGACTGATGTCACCACACGACCGCAGCAAGAGAATACGTCGTTCGAAACGAAGCGTCGTCCCTCTCGAGCGCCTCGCCGAAGCGCACGACCGCCGCGACCGCGCATCGCCAACGCCCTCGCTCTGATCGCCGGGATCGGTCTCGGTCTCTCCATCGGTCTCGCGTTCGTGGGCCAGTCGATCGCGTCCTTCGACTCCGCCGGAGGGTGGTTCACGTTCTTCGGAAGGCTGACCGGACTGAGCGGCACGTACATGCTCATCATCATGGTTCTCCTGGTCACGCGTCTACCGTGGCTCGAAGAGACGGTGGGCCAGGTCCGTCTCGTTCGCTGGCACCGCACCGTGGGGGGCTGGCCGATCGCGCTCATCGCCCTGCACGTGGTGTTCATCACCCTCGGATACGCCGAGGCCTCGCACGTCGGTGTCGTGAGCGAATTCTGGACGTTCATCATGCACTACCCCGACATGCTCACGGCCACGGTCGCCTTCGTGCTTTTGATCGTCGCCGGCGTCTCGTCGATACCGGCCGTGCGACGCACCATGCGATACCAGACGTGGTGGGCCGTGCACCTCTATCTCTATCTCGCTCTCGTGCTGGCCTTCGCTCACGAAATAAAGACCGGCGTCATGTTCATCGGACATCCCCTCGCGCTCGACTTCTGGATCGCGCTCTCGGCCGCCGCCCTCGGAGCCGTCTTGTCAATACGAATTCTCCGACCACTCGCCAGAAACCTTCGCCACCAATTGCGCGTGTCGAGCGTGAAAGAAGAGGCGCCCGGGGTGTATTCGATCGTGATCAAGGGTCGCAACATGTCGCGATTTGAGGTGTCGGGTGGACAGTTCTTCCAATGGCGTTTCATGGCCCGGGACCTGTGGTGGCACTCGCATCCGTATTCTCTGTCGGCACTGCCCCGTCCACCGTTCATTCGAGTGACCATCAAACGGCTCGGCATGCAGAGCCTGGCCGCGACGCGGCTCAAGCCGGGTACGCGCGTCTGGGTCGAGGGACCCTACGGCGTCTTCACGCGACACGCCCGTCGCGGCGGCCGCGTCGTCCTGATCGGCGCCGGCGTGGGCATCTCGCCGATCCGAGCCCTGCTCGAAGACCTGCCGGAGCACACTGACGTCACCGTGATCTTGCGGGCCTCGAGCGCTGAAGACCTCGTCCATCGCGCCGAAGTGACGCAGCTCGTGAGTGAACGCGGCGGTCAACTCCACGAGATCGTCGGGCCGCGCAAGAAGGTCCGCCTCGACGGGAACGTACTGCGAAAGTTGGTGGGCAAAGTGAGTAACACCGACGTCTACGTCTGTGGCCCCGCCGGCTTCAGCGAAGGAGTAACCGAATCCCTGTTACGACTGGGTGTTCGACACGACCGAATCCATCAAGAGGCGTTCGCCTTTTAGGTGATTGGAGAAATGCACATGACGACACGACCAGGAAGGCCCACATGAAACGCGCACATATCGTCGTGGCGGGAACCGTGGTGGGGCTCGCCGGACTACTGAGCTTCAATTCGACCGCGGTGCAACTCTCGCTCGGCTCGCTGTCAGCGGTGACGGCGCCCGCGCGTTCGACCACGACCACGACGCTCGCACCGACCACGACGAGCGTGCCGCGAACGAGCGGTTCGACTCCGCCCACCACGACGAGAGTGGTACCCACGACCACCACGACCGCGGCACCCTCGGTCGCGCGCAGCGCCACGGGCACGGCCACCAACTACAGCTACGGAATACTCGCCGTCAAGGTCACCGTCTCGGGTAGCACGATCACGAACGTCTCGATCGCGTCGATCAACGACGGAGGTAACCCTCGCTCGGAGTACATCGACCAACAGTCGATCCCCCAGCTCGAACAACAGGCCCTGAGCGCCCAGAGCGCCAATATCCAAGGCGTCTCCGGTGCCAGCTTCACGACCGCCGGGTTCGAGCAGTCGCTCCAGTCGGCGCTCTCAAAGTTGGGACTGTGATGAGGTCGTCCGCGACGCAACAGGGGACCCGCAAGATCCTTCATCACGACGAACACGTCATGGGGACGATCGTCACGTTCGACCTCTACGACGACGAGCCACCGTCGACGACGTTGTGGAACCTTCTCCACGAGGCGATTGACGTGCTTCACCAGGCCGACAACGTCTTCAGCACGTACAAAGCGCACAGCCCGATCTCCGGACTGCGACGAGGCGAGCTCACCCTCGAGCAGTGCCCCGAAACTGTCGGCGAAGTGCTGGAACTGTGCCGAGTGGCGCGAACCATCACCGGCGGCTGGTTCGACCCGTGGTCCATTCCCGGCGGCGTGGACCCTACCGGATACGTGAAGGGTTGGGCCGCCCAGCGATCGCTCGACGTGTTGCGCCGAAGTGGAATCCGCGGCGCTTTGGTGAACGCGGCCGGCGATACCGCTAGCTTCGGTGGCCCTCAACACGACGTGGCGTTTCGCATCGGCATCGTCGATCCGGCCGACACCCAACATCTCGCCTGCGTCGTAGAGACACCCGGCGCGGTTGCCACGTCGGGCGTCTACGAACGCGGCGGGCACCTGATTGACCCGCATACGGGACTGCCCACCTCACGAGCGGCGTCGGCGACGGTGACGGGCACGGACCTCGGCCTCGCCGACGCCCTCGCGACGGCGCTCGCCGTGGCGGGCGTTCCGGCACTCCCTCTCGTTGAGGAACTCGATGAATTCGAAGCCCTCATCATTGACGACGACGGCAACTTCTCGGCGACCGCCGGGTTCCCCTTCGCACGAACTCCTTCGACGACGCCGGGCTGAACTGACGACGCCGTGGTCGGCGACGGTACAGCCCATCGGTGGCGCCGCCAATCGCGACGTTCGTTAGGAGACCTCGACGAATCCACCGTCAAACAGGATCGGTCGACGCTTCGTTCGTTTGCAGGTAGAAGTCGAGTTGAGCGAGGAAGTTCTGGAGGTCGAGGGGTTTCGTCAAGTAGTCCCGTGCACCGGCGTCGGTGAATCGCTGTATCTGTTCCAGGGAGGCGTCGGCCGAAAGCATGATGACCGGAATCGACGCCGTGCGTTCATCGCCCAAGAGGCGCTGGAACACTTCGTAGCCTGAGAGATCGGGCATGTGCACGTCCAGCACAATCAAATCGGGGCGGTGCTGTTGCGCTAACTCGACCCCGACACTCCCCTGTAGCGAGGTGATCAATCGAATGTGGGGCCGATGCGCGAAGAGACGTTCCATCAATCGCACATTGCCGATGTTGTCTTCGATGTACAAAACCGTCGCCGACGCCTCGACGTTCGTATCCGACGATGCTGTCACGACCGGGTCAGTAGTGGCGAAATTGGTCGAGGTCGTCGCGAGCGGCAACTCGAGCCAGAAGGTCGAACCGACGCCCGGAGCACTCTCGACGCCGAGCGAGCCACCAATCGCCTCCATCAATCCTCTGGAGAGCGCCAAACCCAACCCGGTACCTTCGATCCCCTTGGACTCGGCATCCAGTCGATCGAAGGGCGCGAAGAGTCGTTCGTGCAACTGGGGTGCCACGCCGGGACCGGTATCGGTGACGCGCAGTCGTAGGCGGTCCGCGACCTCTTCGCTGGTCAGGGTGACCGACCCTCCGGCGTGGTTGTACTTGATGGCGTTCGACAGGAGATTGACCAGTGACTGCTTGAGGTGCAGAGGATCGGCGCGGACCGGACGCGTCGCCGCGCACAAATCGATGAGTTCGACGCCCGCGGCTGCGGCGTCGCTCGCGACGACGTCAAGACTCTCACGTACGAGTTCGTCGACCGAGACCAGCTCGAGGGACACCGCGATGCTGCCCGACTCAACGCGCGAGATGTCGAGGACTTCGTTGATCAACTCCAACAAGAAGCCACCCGATTTCACGATGTAGCCGATCATCTCGAGTTCATCGGCTCCCGTCAACTCCATCTGGAGGATCTGAGCGAAGCCCAGGACCGAGTTGAGCGGCGTGCGCAGTTCGTGGCTCATGCGCGACATGAATTCGCTCTTCGCGACGTTCGCCTCTTCGGCCTCGATTTTCGCCTGCTCCAACGCACGTTGAGCCTCGACGGTTTCCGAGATGTCGCGCGAGATGATGACGGCACCCGTCGGATTGCCCTGGGCGTCACGAAGCGCTCGGCCCCGAGACTCGATCATTACCCAACGCCCGTCGGTATGGAGTCCCCGGAACCGCACCTGCATGACTTCGTCGTTGGCGAATCCGCGTTCGAGCACCTCGAGGATCATGCCCTGATCATCGGGATGGACGAAGTCGAGCGCCCCGCGACCTTCGGTCTCCTCGCGCGAGAAGGCAAAGGTTGAATCGTTCGAGGGGCTCGCTTCAACGACCTTCAGGTTCTTGTCGATCACGATGATCGAATCGACGGCGGCGTCGAAGATCGCGCGCGACTTCTCGAGGCTGACGGCCAACGCTTCGATGGTCTCCTTGCGCAACGTGATGTCGTGGCCGACCGCGTAATAGAGGTCGCCGTCCCTGCGAACCGTCCACTTCATCCATCGGTAGCTGTCGTCACGACAGCGTTCGCGAAATTCCAGCTCGATGACGCTGGGCGTGATTCCATTCTCCGAATCGAATGCGGCGGACACCCGCTCCAGGTCATCGGGATGGATGAAACTCCGGTAGGACCGACCGATCAACTCCTCGCGTTCCCATCCGAGAATGCTCTGAAACGCCGCGTTCACGAGAACGAAATCTCCGGCCAGGTCCAAGATGGACATCAGGTCCGAAGAACTCCAGAAGAACTGCTCGAAATTGATGCTCTCGGCGTCGCCGTTACTCACTGGCCACCGAGGTCGGTCCGTGACCGGTCCGCGAAAAGAGAGAGCTGGAAGCTGGCACGTAGGAGAGTATTGCACTTTTTGTATGGCAAGAGGTCCCAGGGATCAAACCCCGTTCGGGCCTACACAATGGTGCGTCGTCGCTGAAGGCCTTTGCTCTTTAACTCCTCAGGTGATCGGAGCCACGGCCTCGAGGTTGCGAGGATGATGACAGGCCACGAAGCGACCGGGGCGCAACTCGACGAAGTCTGGCTTCTCGGTCGTACACAGGTCGGTCGCCACCGGGCAACGTGGATGGAAGGAGCAGCCCGTCGGCCGGTCCGCGGGGTCGGGCACGTCGCCGCTGATGATGATCCGCTCTCGACGGGGCGCGTCGGTGTCGTTGAGTTCGGGCACGACGGACAACAACGCCTCGGTGTAGGGATGTAGTGGCGTCTCGTAGAGTGCCTCGGCCTCTCCCAGCTCGACGATCTCGCCGAGGTACATCACCCCCACGCGGTCCGACACGTGGCGCACCACCCCTAGGTCGTGGGCGATGAAGAGATACGTGAGTTTGAATTCGTCCTGGAGGTCCGTCATGAGGTTCAGCACCTGGGCCTGTACCGAGACGTCCAGGGCCGAGACCGGCTCGTCGGCGACGACGAGCGACGGATTCAGCGAGAGCGAACGCGCGATGCCGATGCGCTGGCGCTGGCCACCGGAAAACTCGTGCGGATAGCGCCGCAGCGCCGTGGGGTCGAGTCCGACCGTCTGAAACAGTTCGCGCACGCGGGCGTTGATCTCGGCGTCACTGCCGATCTTGTTTATCCGCATGGGATCGGCGACGATATCGCCCACCGTTCGGCGGGGATTGAGCGACGCGTAGGGGTCCTGAAAGACGAGTTGCATCTCACGGCGATGCGGGCGGAGCTGGCGACGCGACAGCGTCGTCAGTTCCACGCCATTGAACTCGACGTGGCCCGAGGTGACCGGCAGTAACTGAACGAGGCAACGAGCCAACGTGGATTTGCCGCACCCCGACTCCCCGACGATACCGAGAGTCTCGCCGCGCTTCACTTCGAGTGAGACGCCGTTCACGGCCGTGTTCAGCGAACGAATCCCCTTGACTCTCCGTCTCGACGCGAAGCTCTTGACGACGTCAGTCGCGCGTAGCAGGACGTCGTCGCTCACGACTCACCTCGCACGGTCACGGTCGATCGGATTTCGAGCCGTTGTTCGTCGCTCAACCAGCAGGCGTCGAGGTGGTCGCGGGCCCCGCGCAGCGGCGGGCGTTCCGCGCAGATGTCCATGCGGTACTGACAACGCGGCGCGAACGCACAACCGGTCGGCACCTCGAGCGGCGAGACGGCGTTGCCGGGAATCGTGACGAGCCGGCGAGTCTTCACGTCCGCGCGCGGTACCGCGCCGAGTAGCCCCCAGGTGTAGGGGTGGCGCGCCGATCGAACGACGTCGAGTTCCGGTCCGATCTCGGCCGGGCGGCCCGCGTACATGACGACGACCCGGTGGGCGATCTCGGCGATCACGCCCATGTCGTGCGTGATGATCACGATCGAGGATCCGTGGATCGCCTGCAATCGGCCCATCAAGTCCAGGATCTGGGCCTGGGTCGTGACGTCCAGTGCCGTCGTCGGCTCATCAGCGATAAGCAGTTTCGGATTGCACGAGAGGGCCATGGCGATGACGACGCGCTGGCGCATGCCGCCAGAGAATTCGTGAGGGTAGTGATTGACACGGCTCTTGGGGTCAGGGATGCCGACCTCGGCGAGCAACTCGGTCGCGCGAACGTAGGCCGCCTTCTTCGTCATGTCGTTGTGGGCGCGAAGTTGCTCGACGATCTGCCAACCGACGGTGTAGACCGGCGTCAGAGCGGTCATCGGGTCTTGAAAGATCATGCCGACCTCGCCGCCGCGCACCGATTGCATCTCGGTATCGGAGAGCCCGAGGATCTCGCGGCCCTCGAAGCGCACGCTGCCCGAGATCGATACGTTGGCGTCGCGCACGAGCCCGAGCATCGAGTACATCGCGACGCTCTTGCCCGATCCGGACTCGCCGACGATGCCGAGCACTTCCTTCGTTCCGACGTCGAAGGAGAGTCCGTCGACGGCTCGCACGACGCCCTGGCGCGTCGCGAACGAGACTGACAGGTCCCGCACGCTCAAGACTGCGTCGGTGGGGGTCTCTTCAGGCGACAACGCGAATCCTTGGATCGATGTAGGCGTAGATCACGTCGACGGCGGCGCTCGCGAGGACCACGAAGAACGCGCCGTACATGACACAACCCATGATGAGCGGCAAGTCGAGGTTTTGCAGTCCCTGGTAGGTGAGCCATCCGACTCCCTGAAGGCCGAAGACGACCTCGGTCAACAACGCGGCACCGCCCACGAGTACGCCGACGTCGAGGCCGAAGAGTGAGACGATCGAGATCAGCGAGCATCGCAGTGCGTGGCGATAGAGGATCCGGCGCTCGGAGAGGCCTTTGGCTCGGGCGGTGCGAATGTAGTCCTCGTTCATATTGTTGATCAATTCGCCGCGCAACACTCGGGCGTAGATTCCCGCGTAGAGACTCGCCAACGTGAGCCAGGGAAAGAAGAGGTGCAGCGCCCACTGCCACGGGTTCTGCGTTAACGACACGTAGCCGCCATTGGGCACCCACGCAAAGATCGAATTATGCAACCCGCCCTGGGTGACGAGCGAGACCATCTCACCGAGCCAGTACACCGGAATGGAGATCGCGGCGATGCCGAAGAACATGACCAACGGATCGACGAACTTGCCCTTGTTCTTGGCGGCGATGACCCCGCCGGAGATTCCCACGAGGAGCCAGATCACGACGGCGCCGAAGATAAGTGACAACGTGATCGGCGCCGCGGCGGTGATCTGAGGGATGATCCTGTCGCCGATATTGACGTAGGACGTCAGGTCCTGCTTGATGAAGAGGTGGTACATCATCAAGCCGTAGCGAATAGGGAGCGGCCGATTGAGACCGAACTCCTTGGAGACTTGGCGCAGAACCGCCGGCGAGGCGGTGCGCCCGGCGATGCGCGAGGCGGGGTTCACGCCCGGCGTCGCGAAAAAGATCAGGAAGACGAGCACGCTGATGGTGAACATCACCAAGATCGCCGACGCCAGCCGTTTCGCTATGAAGCGCAGCATCTATATCGATCCGCGCAATTTGGCTCGGGGATCGAACGCGTCGCGAACGCCGTCACCGAGGATATTGAGGGCGACACACGTGATCACGATGCAGACGCCGGGACCGATGGCGACCCACGGCCGGGTGTAGAGGAGCTGCAGTCCGTCGTTGATGATCGTTCCCCAACTGGCCTGCGGCGGCTGAACGCCGATGCCGAGGATCGAGAGGGCCGACTCGGTCAAGATGTTGAGCGCCACCATCAGCGGGAAGAAGACAATCACGCTCGGCGCCACGTTCGGCAGAATCTCCTTGCGCAAGATATGCCAGTCCGACGCGCCGGACGCGATCGCCGCCTGGATGAACTCGCGCTCCTTCAATGAGAAGACGATCCCGCGAACAGGTCTCGCCACGTAGGGAACGTACACCGACGCAATGATCAGAATCGGCAAGAGCAGTGAACCGGCGCCGATGTGGATGATGCCGAGGTCCAGTCCACTCGTCACCAGGATCACGGAGAGCGAGATCGCCAGCAGGTAGATCGGGAACGCCCACACGATGTCGAGGAGTCGCGAGATAATCCAGTCCGTCGCGCGGCCGAAGTAGCCCGCCAACATCCCGAGCACGGTCGCGACGACGATGCAGATCAGTCCCGAAGAAAACCCGATGAGTAGGGTGACCCGACCGCCGTAGAGCATCCGTGCGAAGACGTCGCGCCCGAGTTCGTCAGCCCCCAGGAAGTACTTGGAGAAATCCCAGGTCGGGCCGATCGGCGTCACGCCCAAGCCGAGGCCTTGGGTATTGGCCTGCATCACGCTGCGGTAGTGGTTGCCGATCTTGATGCGGCCCTGGAGGTTCGACGCGAAGGGGTTGTCGTGGGCGATGTCGTGGGCGTACAGCGGCGCCAACAGGGTGACCACGACCATGAACAGCAGCACACCGAGCGCAATCATCGCCGCGCGATTACGGCGCAACTGTTGCAGTGATGACCGCCATGGACTTTCGGAGTCCATGGCGGTCCGCTCCAACGCATTCAAAGTAACGGCCTCGACGGCCGAGACGGATTCTTCTATTTCACCCACAACTGGTCCACGTACATGTAGAACTGCAGCGAGAACTGGTAGTTGCCCACTCGCTTGCCGACGAAGTCAACCAGCTTCGGGTTGAACAGCGGCACCCACGGCGCTTCGGTCGTCATGATCGTCTTGTCGATCTGACCCCAGAGCTTGTTGGCCGCGGTCGGGTTCGTCAACTCCAAGGTCTCGGCCGTGGCCTCTTGCGTGTCAATGGCCTTGTCACAAAGACCCGAAATGTTGATGCTGTTGTCGCTGCCCTTGTGGAAACCGCTGCAGTTGAGAAGCACCTTGAGGAAGTCCGAGGCGGCCGGGTAGTCCTGGAACCACTGCGTCACGCTGATTTGAACCTTGTTGTTCGTGTTCTGGATGTAGTTGAACTCAATGTTCTGCGAGAGCGGCTTCAACGAGGCCTTGTAGCCAATTTGGTTGAGCACGCCCTCGATGTACTCGCCCACCGACTCATCGACCGGGTCATTTTGCGCAACCACCGCGACCTTGTCGCCCAAAGTGCCCGACGCCTTTACGAGCGCCTTGGCCTTCGCGATGTCCGGTCCGGCATAGGTCGAACTGCTATTGGAGTTGTAGGCGCAGTACTGCAAGTACCCGGGGAAAGCCGGCGGCAGAATCGTGCACGTCGGCACCGCCAATTCCTTGCCGCCGTAGAGACTCACGAGCGAGTTCTTGTTCAGGGCGTAGTTGACGGCCTGACGGGCCTTCAGGTTGTTGAACGGCGCGATGTTCACGTTCATCGGTGCGTACCAGTCAGCGGTCAACGTGTGGACGTGAACCTGACTCGCGTACTTGGTCGAGATCTCCGAAAGTCGGTCGGCCGGGATCGGGTCGAAGATCCAGTCGGCCTGACCGTTCTCGACGGCGGTCACCTCGGACTCGACCGGGAGCCCGAAGGTCATCTCAATCTCGTTGGGGTAGCCCTGGGGTTGCGCCGCGGCACTCCATACCTTGAAGTACGGATTGCGCTTCATGATCAAAGCGGAGTTCGGGTTGTACGACGTGAACGCGTAGGCCCCGGTGCCGGGAATCGGCGTGTCGCCCTGGTCCTTCGGTGGTGTGTTGGCCGGAAGTATCGAACCGAAGGGCACCGCCAACTGGTCGAGGAACTCAGCGTCCGGCGCGATGAGGTTGAATACGACGGAGTTGGTCGCCGCGTTCACCACGACGCCACCCTTCAGCGTGCAGGTCGCCGGCGTCGTCACGCACGCCGGCCCCCCGACGATGTCGTTGTACCACGAGCCGGCGTTGGGGTTCGAGACCTTGAAGAGTCGCTGGAATGTGCCTAGGACGTCGGCGACAGTGACGGCCTTGCCGTTGGAGAACTTGATGCCCTTGCGTAGGGTGAACGTGTAGGTCTTGCCACTGTTGGTCACCTTGGGCATCGCAGTCGCGAGGTCGGGCACCACGTCGAACGAGGGATCGCCGCCAACCTTCTGGAACGAGACCAGGCCGTCGTAGGTCGCCTGGTAGAGCTGCCAGTACTGCAAGGTGTAATTGACTTGCGGGTCCAGCGTGCCACCGGCCGCCGTCGCGTCGAGGTGCAACGTTCCACCGGCGTGCTTGGACTGGTAACCCGATGACGCCCCCGCGGGCGAACTGGCCGAGACGGCGATGATGCCGAATGAGCACACGGCCAGAGACGACAGAATCACCCCCCACCGCTTCATGGACTTGAGACGTGACATGCGATTCTCCCCTATTCGACGCTGCTCAGATTGTTCTTACTTCTTTACTACAACTTCACTGGTCATAGTTCGCCAGGAAACCTTCGACGACGTCGAGGTAGCGTTCGGGTTCTTCGACGAAGGGCATGTGGCTCGAGTTTTCGAAGATCTCCCAGCGCACGTCCGGAATGTTGTCGAAGAACGGCTGCACGGTGGCGGGCGTCGCCTCGTCGAATCGGCCCGAGGCGAGCAACGTCGGCGCTGTGATTTTGTGGACATCGTCGACGACGCTCCAGTTGCGCAGTGTTCCGATGCAAAAGAACTCGTTCGGACCGTTCATGACGTTGTAGACCGTCGGGTCCTCATCCAGCAACTCGGTGGTTCGCAGCACTTCAGGAGGATTTGGCACGACTCGACAGACGTGGAGGTCGTAGTACACCTGCTGGGCGGCGAGGTACTCCGCGTCGTCGGTTGTACCGTCGGCCTCGTGTCGATCGAGTGCCGCCTCGACTTCGGGATCGAGTTGTCCGCGCAGGATCTTCGCTTCGCTAACCCAGAGCGCCATCGAGGCCGGTGAGTTGCTGATGACGAGGGCCTTCAAACCCGCGGGTTGACGAATGGCGTGTTCGGCACCGAGCATCCCACCCCACGACTGCCCGAGCAAGAAGTAGCGATCATTGAGGCCTAAGTAAACGAGCAGGTTCTCGAGCTCTTCCAAGAAGAGCTCGACCGTCCAGAAGTCGCCGCCCTTCTCGGGCATGTGCGTCGATCGCCCGCCGCCCAGCTGGTCGTAGTGCACGACGGGGCGACCTCGTTCGGCGAGTTGGGCCAGAGCCAGGACGTAGTCGTGCGTGCAGCCCGGTCCGCCGTGGGCCACGACCAAAGGCGTCGGACCGGCGTTCAGGTCGCCGGTGACTCGGTACCACGTCTGCCATTCACCAAAGGGTGCGAAGCCTTCAACCACCTTTTGCGTTTCCATGGCATGACAGTAGGGGACGGAGAGTACTCGCGCAAAAGATTCTTAGGATCGACTTCACGGATAGCGCAATCGACCCTCGACCGCCGCGCCGGCGCCCGCTAACAGTTCGTCGCGTTGCTCCGCCCGTTCGTCTCGACGCAACAGACGACGGTCGTCACCGTGACGCACGACGAGAAGTTCGTTCAACGGACCCAGCGCTGACTCGAACTCGAGGACCATGTCCTCGCGGAGGTCGCGTCGCGTCACCCGGCTAGCGTTGAACGTCCATGGCACTCTCAATTGGGATCGTCGGACTTCCGAACGTCGGCAAATCAACCGTGTTCAACGCCCTGACGCACAACAACGTGCTGGCCGCCAACTACCCGTTCGCGACCATCGAACCCAATGTCGGTGTCGTCTCGGTGCCCGATGCGCGCCTCGCCCGACTCGCCGCGATGTTCGCCTCGGAGAAGATCCTGCCGGCGGCCGTCACGTTCGTCGACATCGCGGGCATCGTGAAGGGCGCGTCCGAAGGGGAGGGGCTCGGTAACCAGTTCCTCGCCGCAATCCGAGAGTGCGACGCCATCTGTGAGGTCGTGCGCGTCTTCGTCGACGACGACGTCATCCACGTCGACGGTCGAATTGACCCGGCGAGTGACGTCGCCACCATCGAAACCGAACTCATCCTCGCGGACCTGCAAACGGTGGAAAAGGTCGTCACCCGTCTCGAACGCGAAGCCAAGCGCGGGGGTGGCGATGCGCACTCTCGCCTCGCTCAAGCCAAGAAGGCCCAAAGCGCGCTCGATCAGGGCCTCGTCATCTCCAAGGTGAAGGACCTCGACCGCGGCGTGCTGGCCGACATGCATCTTCTGACCGACAAGCCATTCATCTACGTCTTCAATGTCGATGAGGAGACCCTGGGCGATGAGGCGCGACGTGCGGCGCTCGCGGCGTCGGTCGCACCGTCGCCCTCAGTCATCCTCTGTGCCAAGGTCGAAGCGGAACTGTCCGACCTGGACGAGGATGAGGCGCTCGAACTCCTCCAGTCCTACGGGCAAGAGGAGTCCGGCCTCGCGCTGCTGTCACGAGTCGGCTTCGCGACCCTCGGTCTTCAGACCTTTCTCACCGCCGGCCCCAAGGAGACGAGGGCGTGGACGATCCACCAGGGTGCCACGGCGCCCGAGGCCGCCGGCGAGATTCACACCGACTTCCAGAAGCACTTCATCAAGGCCGAGGTCGTCTCCTTCGACGACCTCATGTCACTCGGTTCGATGGCCCAGGTGAAGGCCGCGGGCAAGGCGCGTATCGAGGGCAAGGAATACGTCATGCGAGATGGCGACGTCGTGGAGTTCCGAGTCGGCGTCTGACGCGATACGATATTTCCAGGCGTGAGCGACAGAGGTCGGCGCCTGGAAATCGCTAGCTCCTAGGAGAACCATGACCTCTGCCACCTTTAACTTCAAAGTTGCCGACCTTTCACTGGCCGATTTCGGTCGCGCCGAAATAACGCTCGCCGAACACGAAATGCCCGGCTTGATGGCCATGCGCGCCGAGTTCGGTGACACGAAGCCACTCAAAGGATCTCGCATCGCGGGATCGCTCCACATGACGATCCAGACCGCGGTACTGATCGAAACACTCGTCGCCCTCGGCGCCGAGGTCCGGTGGGTGAGTTGCAACATCTTCTCGACCCAGGACCACGCCGCCGCCGCGGTCGTCGTCGGACCGCACGGTACGACCGAGAATCCCCAGGGGGTCCCGGTCTTCGCCTGGAAGGGCGAGTCGCTCGAAGAGTACTGGTGGTGCACCGAGCAGATGCTGCGCTGGCCCGGCCACGCCGGGGCGACGATGATCTTGGATGACGGCGGTGACGCCACGCTGCTCGTGCACAAGGGCCTCGAGTTCGAGCGCGCCGGTTTCGTGCCCGCTCCCGAGAGCGCGGATTCCGAAGAGTACCGCGTCATCTTGGCGCTGCTCGACAACATCGTGTCCAGTGGCGAGAAGCTCTTCGGACCGATGGCCGAAGGACTCATCGGCGTCTCAGAAGAGACGACGACGGGCGTGCACCGACTCTATGAGATGGAGCGCGACGGCACGTTGTTGTTCCCGGCGATCAACGTGAACGACGCGGTCACCAAGTCCAAGTTCGACAACAAGTACGGCTGTCGCCACTCGCTCATCGACGGCATCAATCGCGCCACGGACACGTTGATCGGCGGCAAAGTCGCCGTCGTCTGCGGCTACGGCGACGTCGGCAAAGGCTGCGCCGAGTCGCTACGCGGCCAAGGGGGGCGCGTCATCATCACCGAAGTCGACCCCATCTGCGCACTGCAAGCGGCGATGGACGGCTTCCAGGTCACGACGCTCGAAGAGGCCCTCCCCTACGCCGACATCATCATCACCGCGACCGGCAACCGTGACATCGTGTCGGTCGATCACATGTTGATGATGAAGCACCAGGCGATCCTGGGCAACATTGGCCACTTCGACAACGAGATCGACATCGCCGGACTGGCGAACCTTCCGGGCGTGCGACGTGAGAACATCAAACCGCAGGTTGACAAGTGGATCATGCCGAACGGGCGCGCCATCATTCTGCTCTCCGAAGGACGTTTGTTGAACCTCGGCAACGCGACCGGTCACCCCAGTTTCGTGATGAGCAACTCCTTCACGAACCAGACCATGGCCCAGATCGAGTTGTTCGTGCACAACGTGAACTACGAAAAGAAGGTCTACGTCTTGCCCAAGCACCTCGACGAGAAGGTGGCGCGGCTGCACCTGGACGCGCTCGGCGTGAGACTCACCACGCTCACGAAGCAGCAGGCCGACTACATCGGCGTGGCGGTCGAGGGCCCCTACAAGCCGGACACCTATCGCTACTAACGCATCACCTCTGAGTTGTACCGTGAGGGAATGATGTATTCCGCATCGATGGCGAGGTGTCGTGCCTGCTCTTGATAGCGAGGTCACGTGCCCAAAGTGCGGTGAGGTTCAGTTAAATCACGACTTCCTCTGCGCGCGATGCGGCGCGTCCTTGGAGACCAACGAGGAGCACAAGGAGCGGCTCGCGGTCCTCGAACAGTCCCGGCGCGAAGCCGAACACAACGACGTGTCGATACAGCGCTTCCCGGGTTTCGGCACCAATGGCACGCCATTCGCGAAGTGGGGCACGCGTCAGTTTTTCAACCAGATGTCGAACCAGCTGCGGCGGCGCTACCTCATCGTAATCGTCGTTCTCGCCATCGGCATCGTCTTCTTGTTATCGCGGTGACGTTGACGGACCTCCAGCCCGACGTCGCCGCTCCCTCCGAAGGGGCGCTGCGCTGGGTCGCGCGCTCGATCGCTCCGGGCGCGACGGTGAGAACCGTCCGCCGATTGACTGGAGGCATCTCGTCGGCGATGTACGCCGTATCGGTGGTTGATACGAAAGGTCGCCACCGTCGTTGCGTGCTCCGGCGTTGGGTCAGTGATCACGCGGGCGATGGAGCGGAGCGCGTACGACGTGAAGCGCGGATTCTCGAAGGACTCGAGCGAACCGACATCCCCACGCCACGGCTCCTCGGTATCGACGCCGATGGTGACGAGTGTCGCGAACCCGCGCTGCTCATGACGTACCTCGACGGTCGCGTCGACCTGACTCCCCGCGATCCCCAAGACTGGTTAGGGGAGATGACGTCAATGTTGGTTCGAATCCACAACACCAACATTGAGGCCCCGGTGGCCGAGTCGTGGCTCAGTCGCCACAATCTAATTGTGCCGGAGTGGTCGAAGCGGCCAGATCTTTGGCGAGAGGCGTTCGCACTGGTTGAGGAGAGTCCCCCGGTCTCTGCGCCGTGTCTCATCCATCACGACTATCAACAGTTCAATCTCTTGTGGCGAAGAGGTCGGCTCACGGGTGTCGTCGATTGGGTCTTTGGATCCTTTGGCCCGCCAGGAATCGACGTCGCACACCTTCGACTCAATCTCAGCGTGCTCTATTCAAGTGCACTCGCTCAACAGTTTCTCGATCTCTATGAAGCGACGTCGGGGAGGACCGTCGAACGCTGGTGGGACGTGGAGGGACTCTTGAAATATCTCCCCGGCTGGGGTGGCTTCTTGCAACAACAGGCCGGTCGACGATTGAGCGTGGACTTTGAAGGAATGCACGCGAGGGTAGAAGCGACGCTCGCCTCGGCGCTTCGACGTGACTGACGATGGTCGAACCATAAGGTGATGACTTGACCCTTCGGATCCAGAACGTGAGCATCGACTGTCTCGACCCCGCTCGGCTCGCCGCGTTCTGGGCCGAAGCGCTCGGTTGGCGCATCACGTCGAACGAACCGCACGAAGTGGTGCTCGAGCCTCCGGCCGCATCAAAGGAAGAGGGCATCTCCCCCGACCTCCTCTTTCTGTTGGTACCCGAGGACCGCGTCACCAAGAATCGATTGCATTTCGACCTGCGACCGAGCGACCAATACGCCGAAGTGCAGCGACTCCTCGGGCTTGGTGCCACCGAGGTCGACGTCGGACAGTCTCCGGAGTGCACGTGGGTGGTCCTCGGGGATCCCGAAGGCAACGAGTTCTGCGTGTTGCGTCCGTTCACGGACGAAGAGATGGCGTCTTTCGCGTAACCCGCGGCGAAGTGTCCGGCCTAGCGATAGCCCGCGAAGATGTCGTCAACGTTGCCTTCAAGATTCTTCGGGTTCGTCACGCGAACGAACCACTCGGTGCGCATGGTCTCGATGAAACGCTCGCGACCCATCTTCATCCAGAAGGAGTCCGCGATCTGCGAGGCGTGCGCCTCGAGGGCGTCGAATTTCGCGCCGTTAACGTCGCTGATGTCGATGGTGGCCGAGATTGCATCGTCGGGCGTTCCCATCTCAAACGCTTCTTCATCAGGGTCAGGTGTCTCGGGCTCGCGGACGATACCCTTGGCCGCGTCGGCTTCGGCGCGTTCACGGTCCTCTTGTTCCCAGCGCTTGCGCCACTCGACAAAGACAGAATCAGGAATCGCGTTGAAATAGAGCGTCGGTTCGTAGTCGATCATCTCGAGCGCCTTGACGGTGATTCGGTGAGCTTGGATGTGATCGGGGTGTCCGTAGAAGCCGTGTTCGTTGTAGGTCATGATGACCTGCGGACGCTCTTCCATCAACGTCTCGGCCAGCTTCGCCGCCGCCACGTCGACCGGCGTCGCCCAGAACGACTCGGGGTCGTCGTTCTGCGGCCAGCCCTTCATACCCGAGTCCCGGTAGCCGAGTCGCACCAGGCGACTGATACCGAGAATCTTCACCGCATTGTCGAGTTCGATCGCACGAATCGCGGCGACTTCGTCGCCGTCATGATGATCGGCGTCGGGCTTGGCGCCGTCGAGGGCGTCGCCGCATTCGCCGTTGGTGCAGGTGACGAGCACTGTTCGCACGCCTTGGTCCGCGAGCAGACGGTAGAGGCCGCCCGAGGAGCTCGCCTCGTCATCCGGATGAGCGTGCACGGCGAGAAAAGTCAGCTGTTCCATTTACAGTCCTCCAAAGAGATCAGTCTCATCGCCGGATGTCACATCACGGCTCCAGGCACGCTGGTAGTACTCGATGCCAAATAACAGCGTAAAGAGTTCTTCGTCCATTGTGACGAGGTCGGCATTGTCGACTTGTGAAGCGTGCGTGGCAATCGCTTGACGTTTGCGCTTGGCGAAGGAGCGTACGTCCATGGTCGTCGAGACGATGTCGTCCGAGACGGTGTGTCCGGCGTCGAGAATCCAGGCCGGGAGAAAGACGCCCTTGGCCTTGGCTCCCGTGACGAACGTCTCCAGAACGCCCTTGGGAGCGACGGGGTAATACAGACGCTTCGGGCTGGTGGCGAAACCAAGAGCGGCGCGCGTGACGACGTTGGCCATGATGTGATCGGGATGTCCGTAGAAACCATTCTCGTCGTAGGTGACCACGACCGACGCGCGCTCCTCATCCATGATCGCGGCCAGCGTTCGCGCCACGGCGTCCACGTCGGCGTTCATGAATGCGTTCGGTCCATCGTTCTGCGCCCAGCCCTTCATGCCCGAGTCGTCGTAGCCCAGCGTGGCCACCCGAGAGAACCCGGCGACGATCGCGGCGCGCTGCAACTCCCCGGCTCGAGTGGCGCGCGCGACCTCGACGTCGTGTCGCGGATCCGATCCCGGTCGGCCGTGGTCGTCGAAGCCCAACTGCCCATTCGTGCAGGTGATCAACACGACGCGGTACCCGAGATCGCCGTAGTGCGACGTGATGCCGGCGGTAAAGAGCGCTTCGTCGTCGGGGTGCGCGTGGACACACATGAGCGTGGGGGCGAATGCCATCCTGAGAGATTACGAGGTCGCCAGTTGGATGATTCGCACGGCCAGCAACGTTCCCGCAACGCTCAAATAGGTCCCAATTGCGATCAAGAGCCAGTGGCGCGCCCGCGAACGCTTCGGTCGTTCCAACAAGGCCAGTCGCGGCATGCGCCAGTCGAGGCGGTCGAGGTCGTAATGAGCGCGCGGTCCTTGACGGCGTAGTCCAATGGGCAGACCGATGAGTACGCCGAGTCCCACGACGGCGCCCACCCATTCGAGCATCGCCACCACGTTGACTGACGTGAACAGCGTCGAGACCATCATCACCACCGACAGCACCACGAGAATCGCGATGATCACTACGGCGACAGCGTTCAACCAGCGCGCGTTGACCCACGGACCGAGTGCCTCTCGGTCATTCGCCATCAATAAGACGAAAATCGACGTGCTGGGCAGCATCAGACCGCACATGGCCTGTACCGCCAAGGTAATGAGTCCCAGCGGTGCGTGAGGTATCAGCACCACGGTCCCGGCGACCACCAACAGTCCTCCGAAGACACTGTAGAAGCCCTTGGCGTCGCGCAGTCGAACGTTTAGCCCCTGATTGAAGCGATTAGAGAGATCGCCGACGGCGTAACTACTCGCCAGTGTGACGGCGGCGGCGCCGATGATCGAGGCGTTCAACAAGATGATGGCGAAAAGGTCGCCGGTGCTGTGTCCCACGAATTTTGTGAGATCGTGAGCAACACTAAGAGCGTTGACGTAGCTGTTCGTGCCGCCGTGATGCGACAACCCGGCCGCGGTGATACCCATCAACAAGGCCGCAGTGATCACCACGACGAAGGAACCGAGAATCGTGTCGATACGTTCGTAGTTCAACCAACGTGGCGAAATCTTCTTGTCGACGATGTTGCTCTGCTGGAAGTACAGCTGCCACGGCGCGACGGTCGTGCCGATGATCGAGATGATGAGCAACACGCCCGCCGAGGACGTGCCGCCCCGAATGCCCGGTACGGCGAGGTCACGGAACAGCGAGTGCGTGGCGACGTGGGCGTGCAGGACCAGTGGAATCATCACCACGTTCACGGCGACGAAGAGCATCATGAAGCGTTCCCATCGCTGGAACGAACCCGTCGCGGTGACGCCGAAGAGGGCCACCACGGCGATCGGCACGGACACGAAGGCCGACACGCCGAAGTACTCCATCGACAACGAGATGCCGATGAACTCGGTGATGATGATCAAGAAATTGAGCAGGAGGATCGAGCCGATCGAGACATTGCCCCAGCGACGACCAACGCGCTCTCGGATGAGTCGGCCGTGACCGATGCCGGTCACGGCACCGAGACGTACCACCATCTCTTGGTTCACGATCAGGACCGGTATCAACAGGGGCAGCGTCCAGAGCAGCGTGTAGCCGAAGTTCTGACCGGCCTGGGCGTACGTCGAGACGCCGCCGGCGTCGTTGTCGCCCACCATGACGATGAGTCCTGGTCCAATGATCGCCAGGAGCGTGAGGAGGCGTGCACGGGTACCGCGGCGGATTCCCGGTTCGTACTCTTTGACGGTGCCGAAAGCACCCTTGATCTGATCCTTCGTTGCTTCGCTCACGCTTCCTCCTTTCTGTTCTCGTAGTGGTGCGGCACGCCCACGACGAGATTCGAAGGAGGGCTAGTGGCCTACCGAAGAGTTCGTGTGCGATCGTGCCGGGACGCAATGAATGAAGGTTGTACTAGGGGGTTTCAGTGAGCCCCCTTTGAACGTGACCCCACGGGATACGGCGCGTCATTCTTCGCCCGCCGTCATGCCGAACTCGCGTCGCCAACCGTGCGGCAGCAACTCCTCGAGTAGGTCATCCACTGTTACAACACCGATCATCGTCGAATGGTCCTCGTCGAGCACCGGCAACACCGTCAAGTTGAAGTCACTCATTATTCGCGACACCTGATGCAGGTCCCAGTGCGGGTGGACGTGGGCCAGGTGCGTGCGCGAGACGCTCAAGGCGAGTTCGTGACCCGGGGCGCGCACGAGTGGCGCGATCGACGCCGCGCCGATCGGCTGTCCATTCTCGTCCACGACGAAGACCGTGTGCAACGCTTCGGCCGGCACCCGTGACGTGCGAATGGCCTCGAGCGCGTCGGCGACCGTCGCGGTCGCCGGCACGGACACGAAGTCGGGGTTCATGAGGCCGCCGGCGCTGTCGGCGCTGTAGGAGAGCAGTTGACGGACCTTCAATTTCTGGACGTCGGGCAGACGTTCGAGAATCGGGAGACGACGGTCCTGGTCGATCTCGCTGATGAGGTCGGCCGCGTTGTCGGGCTCCATGCGAGCGAGCAGTCGCGCGGCGTCGGCGTCGCTACGAGCCTCGAGGAACTCGATCTGGTGGGTGGTGTCCAGTTCTTCGAAGACATCGGCCTCGAGTTCACGGTCGGCGCCCACCGCCTCGATGATCTCCTCGCCCTCTTCGTGACTGGCCTGCTCGACGAGGTCGGCGATCTGGGCCGGGTGAAGCTTCGAGAGCTTGCGGTAGGGAATGCGCAATCGGGCCGTGGGTACGTGTGCGACGAAAGGCTCGATAGAGGCGAAGTCCACGATGGCCTCGGACTTCACGTGCTGACCGACGTTCTGGCCGAGGATCCGACGCAGGAGCGGTCGCTTGCCCGGGTCGACTCCGACGACCTCCCACTTGTTGTCGATCTGGGCGATCTCGATCTCGTTCGCGGTGATCAGGCGACCTCGCACCAGGTTGATCAGGTGGCGCGCCAGCAGGTCTTCGGCGAGTAAGAGCTCACCGGGACGACGCTCGAAGCGGCGTAGGTCGACGCGCTTGCCCTGGAAGGTCATGCGACCTTCGCTGAGGCCGCCGATCTTTCGAATCGGCACGAACAGGTCCCGGCCCTCGATGCGTATGACCGCGCCCACCACCGGCGGATGCGAGTTGTCGCCGAGTCGTGCGACCAGGTCTTGGACGCGACCGATCCGGTCGCCGTCCGAATCGAATATCGGTCGGTGCAAGAACGTGGAGAGATGGAGGATTTCAGTCATGTGATGCCTTTACGGGTCCCTCAAGGCTACCCCCAACCCGCCAACTCTCCCCCGAGAAAGCTTCGGTGACATGTGGGCGAACGGTGCGCGAACGAAAAACGATTCAGCGCAACGTGGGTTTGAAGCGCGCCAGTACTTCAGCGACGAAGGTGACGTCATCGTCGCCGACGCCCGCGTGCGTCACGAAGCGAGCCCGTCGTGGACCGACGGTGCCGCCGTCGACGCCAAGGATCGCGAGTTCTTCGACCAACTGTCGCGCTTGCGGGTGGTCGAAGGCCACGATGTTCGTGCGACACGTCGAGGGGTCGTACTCGGCCTCGGGAAACGTCGTCGCGAAGAGTCCGGCCAGGATTCGCGCGCGAGCGTGATCGTCGGCCAATCGATCGACCATCTCATCGAGCGCGACCAGTCCGGCGGCCGCGAGGAACCCAGCTTGACGCATCGCTCCTCCGAGTCGCTTTCGTTCAATCCGGGCGCGTTCCATCAATCCAGCCGGACCGGCGAGGAGCGAGCCGACCGGCGCACAGAGACCTTTGGACAGACACGTCATGACCGTGGTCGCCGGCGCGGTGTACTGCGCCGCGCTCGTACCCGTCGCCACGACGGCGTTGAACAATCGAGCACCGTCTAAGTGCACCGGTCGTCCATCTACTGCTCGCGCGAGCGCCTCAATGTCGGCGACGTCCAACGGCGTACCGCCCGACGGCATGTGCGTGTTCTCGAGTGACACCATGGCGACGTGCGGCTGATGGTCATCTTCGGCGTCGATGATGTCGAGGACGTCGCGCAACGCCAATGCGCCGTTGGTATCATCCACGGTGGCGAATTGAATAGAAGAGTTGCGAGCGGCCGCGCCCATTTCAAAGCTGACGACGTGCTGGCCCCGTCCGGCGATCACGAGGTCGCCGGGACTGGTGAGGATCCGAACGGCGATCTGGTTCCCCATGACGCCCGAGGGCACGAAGACCGCGGCCTCCTTGCCCACCAGCGCGGCGAAACGATCCTCCAGCGCTCGGACCGTCGGGTCCTCGTTGTAGCCGTCGTCGCCGACGAGCGCCACGGCCATGGCGTCGCGCATCGCCTGGGTCGGTTGCGTCACCGTGTCACTGCGTAGATCCACTCGTCGAGCCATGGACAGAGGCTATCGGCCGACTTCTACACTGTCGAAATGCACGAGGACCGGATGAAGCGAATCAACGAGGGCAACGACGTCAACAAGGAACTCGGCATCGAAGTCGTGCTCCTCTCGCCGGAGAAGGTCGTCTTGCAGGTCGAGGTCGGCCCGAAGGTTCATCAGCCCTACGGCATCTTGCACGGCGGGGTGTCCGCGCTCATGGCCGAGGGCGCCGCGTCGATCGGCGGCGCGGTGAGCGTCGGACCGGATGAAATCGTCGTGGGGACCGAGCTCAACTGCTCGCACCTGCGCTCGATGAGTAGCGGCACGTTGACCGCGACGGCGACGCCGGTGCGCAAGGGTCGCACCGTCCACGTCTGGGCGATCGATCTCACTGACGAAACGGGTCGCATGATTTGCATCGCGCGCTGCACCTTGCAGGTGCTCAAGGCACCCGCGGCGCCGAGCGCCTAAGACCTAGACTTGCCGAAGGCAATCCAGCGAAGGAGCTGACCAATGGGCGTTCGCTTTAGGGGTTGGGGCATCGCCCTACCGGACCAAATCGTCACCAACGACGAGCTCTCCCAGACGCTCGACACCTCCGACGAGTGGATCGCCGAACGCACCGGCATCCGTGAACGACGAATCGGCGGCTCGGCCGTCTCTCTCGGCGTCATCGCCGGGCGAAACGCCATCGAAGACGCCGGACTGCTCGTCGGTGACATCGACTTCCTGGTGATGGCGACCACCACCCCGGATCGACTGTGCCCGGCGTCGGCGCCGATGCTCGCCAACGAACTCGGACTGAACTGCGCGGCGATGGACGTGAACGCCGCCTGTAGCGGCTTCATGTACGCCGTTCGCGTGGCCCAAGGACTCCTCGAGACCGGCAACAAAAGGATTCTCGTCATCGGCTCGGAGAACCTCTCGCGCTGGGTCGACTGGAGCGACCGCAACATGGCGGTTCTGCTCGGTGACGGCGCCGGGGCCGCCGTGCTCGAGTACGACGCCGAGGGCACGGACGTCTTGTCCTTCGTGTTGGGCGCCGACGGGTCGGCCGCCGACCTCCTCACGTGTGAACACGGTGGATTCTTCCAGATGGACGGCAAAGAGGTCTTCCGACGGGCCGTGCGCGTCGTCGTCGATTCGGCCGAAGAGGCCATGAAGATCGCCGACGTCAGTCCCGATGACATCAATCTCGTCATCCCCCACCAGGCCAACGTGAGGATCATCAAGGCCGCGACCCAGCGCCTCGGCATTCCCATGGAGCGAACCGTCGTCACCCTGGATCGCTACGGCAACACGTCGAGTTCATCAATTCCGCTCGCCTTCTTCGACGCGCGTGAGAACGGACGAATCAAATCCGGTGAGTACGCGCTCATGACCGGCTTCGGCGCCGGTATGACGTGGGCCTCGGCGGTCGTGCGGTGGTCGCGTTGAGCGGACCTTCGCTGATCATCCTCGCGGCCGGTCGCGCCCGGCGGTACGGCGGGGTGAAGCAATTAGCACCGATTGGCAAGCACGGTGAGGGCGTCATCGACCTCCTGGCCTCAGACGCGTGGGCCTCGGGTTTTGAAGACATCGTCATCATCGTCAATTCCGAAACCGGAAAGCAGATCGAAGAGCACGTCGCCGCGCGCTGGCCGAAGGAACACAAGGTCAGCTTCGCGGTCCAGAGTCGCCTGCGCGGCACCGTAGACGCGGTGCTCGCCGCTGAGAATAATTTGGACCTGTCCAAACCGTTCGGCGTCTCCAACGCCGATGACCTCTACGGTCGCGCGGCCTTTCTTCTGCTCGGCGAGCGACTCGCCGCCAGTCCCCACAACTGCCTGGTCGGCTTCGAACTCGATCGCGCGCTCGTCGGCGACCTACCGGTGTCGCGAGGCACGTGCATGGTCGAAGACGGACGACTCACCGAAATCGTGGAGCGACGAAACGTCCACTCGACGCTCGAAGGTTACGACGCCGACGACGGCCTCGAGCCGGTGTCGCTCTCTCCGCTCGCCACCGTCTCGATGAACCTCTGGGGCTTCCAGCCTTCGATCATCCCGCTCATGCACAAGTCAATCTCCCAGCACAGCTTCGAAACCGACTCCGAGCTGCAGTTGTCGACCTTCGTTGGGCAGGTCCTCGAGAGCACGTCACTCGTTTTCGAAGTCCTGCCGACGCGTTCGCGCTGCATCGGGATCACCCACGCGAAGGACCTGCCGGTCGCGCAGCTTCTCGTACGCCTGGAGATCGAATCGGGTCATCGCCCCGAATACGCCTTCGTTTGAACCGACCACCGCGTCAGGCTTAAACGCCGGTGTCGATGACCGTTTCCGGCGGTCCATTCTTCAACAACGTTTCGAGCAACGCTGCCAATCGGCGCGGTGCGAATTGCTCGTCGCTCGCTTCTCGGATCTCACGCACCGTCCACCACCGAGAGCCCGTCAGACGCTCCGCCAGGAGTTCTTGCTTCGAGAACGTCGGTGCAATGACATCCGTCGAAGTGTGCACGAGGAAGAACTTCTCGTGTTGACCCGAATACTCCGCGAACTCGAATTCGTGAGTCCGCTCCCAGATGACGGGACCA
>Ga0302278_10000227_pt1 | contig 72133 bp, 55 predicted proteins | sample III_Bog_N3_2_FD_194543 | JGI IMG/M metagenome (GOLD analysis project Ga0302278, IMG submission 194543) | Peat permafrost microbial communities from Stordalen Mire near Abisko, Sweden - III_Bog_N3_2 | ecosystem: Environmental > Terrestrial > Soil > Wetlands > Peat | place: Sweden: Abisko...
GCTCAAGAGCGGACGCAGCGGCAAGAAAGTGACCAGCCGCAAACAGGCTATCGCCATCGGATTGTCAGAGGCGCGCAAGGAAGGCAAGAAGGTGCCGAAGAAGAAGAGCTAGTCCGCAGGAGACGCAAAAAAGACCTGCCACGGCAGGTCTTTTTATTGGAAGCTCAGTCAGTTATTTCTTATCCGATGAAGTGGAAGGCGGAGCGGCAGCCGGTGCGGGCGCTGCAGGCTTGCTCTCCGTAGTGGACGAAGACGAGGTACTCTCCGGCGAAGACGAAGCGGATTCGCTCTTGCTGCCCGGCTTGGCCGAAGCGTAGCCGTCGCTGAACCAGCCGCCGCCTTTGAACTGCACCGAAGGCGCGGTGATTACGCGCTCCAGTTTGCCCCCGCAGTGGGGGCAGGCAACGATCTCAGGATCAGAGAACTTCTGAATCTTCTCCGTGTGACGCTTGCACTGGGTGCACTCGTATTCGTAAAGCGGCATACTACCTCGATTCTCCCGGCTCCAGCTCGACCAGGCGGACGCTCTCGATCGCTTCCACTTTGCGTAACGCTTCGACGGCTGCATTTTCTGACTTCGCATCCGGCGCATCGATCTGAATTACGGCCAGCGCCTGACCCTGCGGTACGCTCTGGCTGCGCACCGAGCGGCCCAGCGCGAAGTTGGCGATGTTGATCTTGTGCTCGCCCAGGATGGTTCCCATGCGCCCCACAACGCCGGGTACATCCTTATTGCGGATGCAGAGCAACATACCGGTCAGCGGCGCTTCAATGTCAATGTTGTCATACGCAATGAGGCGCGGCGAGTTGCCGTGCAGCACGGTGGCGCTGCCGGTGGAATCCCCCCCGCTGAAGTGCAGGGTGATCTTCAGCACGTTGCCCGCGCCGCCGGTGGCCACAGGCTTCTTGTCTTCGTGCACGCGCAGGCCGCGCTCCTCTGCGATAGCCGTTGCATTGATGCGGTTCACCACATCGGAGTTTGCCAGCACGCCGCTGAGCGCTGCATTGCGGATGAGCTCGGTTTTGCCCTCGGCCAGGCGGCCGGAGTAGCTCAGGCGCACGCCCTCCAGATTTCCCTGCGCTCCGTGTGAGAGGAAGCGGCCAAGGCGCTCCGCCATCTCGATGTAGGGCGCCATCTCGCGGTACTCTTTCTCAGAGAGTGACGGCAGATTGACGGCATTCTGCACCACGCCAAGCTTCAGATACGCCTTCACCTGCTCGGCCAGTTGAATGCCGATGGCCTCCTGCGCCTCGTCAGTGGAACCGGCGATGTGCGGCGTCAGAATGGCGCTGTCCAGCGCGTGATACGGTGACTCTTTCAGCGGCTCCTGGTGGAATACATCGAGCGCGGCGCCGGCAACGTGGCCGCACTTCAGCGCCTCGGCCAGGGCAGCTTCCACAATCAGTTCGCCGCGGGCACAGTTGATGATGCGCACGCCCTTCTTCATGATGGCGAGCGATGTGGCGTTGATGATGCCCTCAGTTTGCGGCGTCAGGCCGACGTGCAGCGTGAGGTAATCCGCGCGCTTGAAGAGATCGTCAATGCTGACCAGTTCCACACCGTTTTCGCGCGCCACGGCGGGCGCGATGAACGGGTCATAGCCGATAAGCTCCATGCCGAAGCTCTGCGCGCGCGATGCGACTTCAAGCCCGATGCGGCCCAGGCCGAGAATGGCCAGCGTCTTGCCGCGCAGTTCAGAGCCCTGCAGCGACTTCTTGTCCCACTTGCCGGCGTGCATGGTGGCGTTGGCCTGCGAGATCTTGCGCGCCATGGTCAACATCAGGCCGATGGTGAGCTCGGCCACGGCTACGGCGTTGGCGCCGGGCGTGTTCATCACCACAATGCCGCGATGGGTTGCGGCAGGCGTGTCAATGTTGTCCACGCCAACACCGGCGCGGCCGATTACGCGCAGCTTGGGCGCAGCCTCCAGCAGCGCTGCATCCACCTGAACGGCAGAGCGCACCACCAGGGCATCGGCATCCGCCAGTTCGGCGGGCAGGCCATTTTTAATCTGGTCCGGGGTGATAACGGTCCAGGTGGGTTCCTGCTGGAAAACGGCGAGCGTCGCGGGCGACACTTTTTCTGCGAGAACGATCTTCATTACAGCTCCCTCGTGCACGTACGGTGGCGGCCTGCGCGGCCGCAATGGAATTACTTCGTGGCTTCGGCGTAAACCTTCTGCGCTGCAACCAGCCCCTTGCCAAACTCGGCAGCGGGCAGCTTCAGCTTCAGGGCCACATGCTCCAGAGCGCCGATCAGCGCAATGGTGTCCATGTAATCGAAGAAGCCGAGGTGCGCGATGCGGAAGATCTTGCCCTTCATCTCTCCCTGGCCATTGGTGATGGTCGCGCCAAAACGCGTCTTCAGCTCCTTCACGATCACGCCGGAGTCAACGCCTTCAGGTGCAAGCACGCTGGTGGCGGCAGCTGCCGGAGCATCGGGCGCAAAAAGCGTGAAGCCCAGTGCCTGCACCGCGGCGCGCGTCATGGCGGAAATGGTCTCTGCGTTGTGCACCATGCGGCGGCGGCCTTCTGCCACATCGCCGTCTCCCTGCACGGCGATCCAGTCGAGTGAAGCACCGAGCGCGGCGATCAGTGCAACCGCGGGGGTGTAGGCGCTCTCGCCGCCCTTGGCATTCTTGCGTTCCTTGCGCAGGTCGAAGTAGTAGCGCGGATTGTAGGTGGCTTCCATGCGTTCCCATGCCTTCTCGCTGATAGCCAGGAAAGACAGGCCCGGAGGAATCATGAACGACTTCTGTGAGCCGCCGACCAGAACGTCGATGCCCCAGCCGTCCACGTCCAGCGTGGTGGTGCCCAGACCGGTGATGCCGTCCACGATCAGCAGAGCTTCGCTCTTCTGCGCCTTGATCAGCTCGGCCACGCCCTGCACGTCGTTGCGAATGCCGGTGGAGGTCTCCGTGGCCTGCATGTAGACGGCGCGGGTCTCAAGATGCAGATGCGCCTTCACCTCGGCCAGGTCAAAGGTCTTGCCGTAGGGCACGGTGATGGTGTCGACCGTGCAGCCGAAGGCCTTGCCTAACGCGGACCAGCGCTCGCCGAATTTGCCGGACGAGAGGACCAGAACTCGGTCGCCGGGTGAGGTCAGGTTAGAGACGGAGGCCTCCATTGCGCCGGTACCGGAAGACGACAGGATAATGACGTCGTTCTTGGTGCCGTAGAACTCCTTCATCTGGCCCAGCACCTTGGTGTAGAGGGCGCGGAAATCAGGAGTGCGGTGATGAATATCGGCGGCTGCCATGGCAAACTGCGCGGCAGGAAGCAACGGAGTGGGTCCGGGGGTAAAGAGCCTGATCTTACGTAGCATGGAGTCTGATTTCCTTCTGGAAAGGGGCGCGGAGAGCGCTCATGTTCCTCTGCCGGATTGCCGGCTGCAGTCATTTGGCCTTCGTCTTTATTGTACCGAGCGACAGGAATTCCCGTAGTTTTCTATAATGGAAGGCTGCGTCACGAAAGAGGAAGCAAACATGGGTATCGTCGAAAAGCTCAATGCTGACATCATTACCGCCATGAAAGCGCGGGAGGCGCAGAAGCTGGAAGCGTTGCGCATGGTGAAATCGGCGTTGAAAAGCAAAGAGATAGACAAGCGCGAGCCGCTGACCGAAGCCGAGGCGCAAAAAGTGCTGGGAACGCTGATCAATCAGCGAAAAGATTCGGTGGAGCAGTTCACCAAGGGCAACCGTCCGGAGCTGGCCGCCAAAGAGCAGGAAGAGATTAAGCTGATTGAGGCCTACCTGCCGCAGTCCGCAGGCGCGGAAGAGATTCAGGGGATCGTAGACGGCGCCATCGCGCAGCTTGCCGCGAATAACGGAGGCACGAAGCCGGGGCCCAGGGACATGGGCGCAGCCATGAAGCTCATCCAGGCACGAATCGCAGCGGATGGGATCCGCGCCGACGGCAAGACGATCAGCGAAATGGTGAAGAAGGCGCTGGCGGGGTAGGCGCTATTTCACCCACTCCACGCGGACGGCGCGTTTGCCGAGGCGCACTATGGGTTCGTCGCCGAGGGTGCTGAGGGATTCCGTCTTCCCGGAGAATTTTGCGCCATTGATGCTGACGGCGTTCTCTGCCAGCTTGCGGTTGGCTTCACCCATGGATGCGGCCAGTCCCGCGAGATGCAGCAGCTTGGCAATGCTGATGTCATCTCCATCTTGCAAATCACGAATTTTTATTAATCCTTCGGCGTTCAACGCGATCTTCACCACCGGTAAGTCTTCCGCCACGCCGCCCTTCTGGAATTGCAGGGCCCAGTTGGCATCGGCGCGCTGCGCTTCATCCTGCGAATGAAAATCGGTGACAATGCTGCGCGCCAGCTGCTTCTTGGCTTCCATCGGATGCAGTTTGCCGGCGGCCACATCAGCCTGCATCTGCGCAATCTCGCTGGGGCGCAGGTCGGTCAGGTAGGTGTAGTAGCGCCACATCAGCTCGTCAGAGATTGACATGAGTTTGCCGTACATATCGCCCGGCGGCTCCTTGATGCCGATGGCGTTGCCGAGCGATTTTGACATCTTCTGCACGCCGTCCAGGCCTTCCAGGATGGGCGTCATCAGTACGATCTGCTGGGGCTGGCCGCTCTTGCGCTGGAGCTCGCGGCCCATCAGCAGGTTGAACTTCTGGTCCGTTCCGCCCAGCTCCACGTCGGCCTGCAGCATCACGGAGTCATACCCCTGCGCCAGCGGATAGAGGAGTTCATGCAGGCTAATATCCTGTTCCGCTTTGAAGCGGGTGGAAAAATCCTTACGGTCGAGCATCTGCGAAAGCGTGACTTTCGCAGAAAGTTGGATGAGGCCGGCATAGCCGAGTTCATCCAGCCACTCTGAGTTGTAACGGACCTCGGTCTTTTCGCGGTCCAGAATCTTGTAGACCTGTTCCTTGTAGGTCTCGGCGTTGGCGTCAATCTCGGCGCGCGAGAGCGGCTTGCGCGTCACGTTGCGGCCGGTCGGGTCGCCGATGAGGGCCGTGCTGTCGCCGATCAGGAAGATGACGGTGTGCCCCATATCCTGAAAGTGCTTCAGTTTGCGGATCAGCACGGTGTGGCCCAGGTGCAGGTCGGGCGCGGTGGGATCAAAGCCCGCCTTCACGCGCATGGGAACGCCCTTGGCGTGCGACTGCTCCAGCCGCTCGCGCAGTGCGGGCAGCGGAATGATCTCGGCAGCGCCCTTGGTCAGGTACTCCAGTTGTTCTTCTACAGGCTGAAAGGTTTGCATGGACACCATCCAGTATAGAAGCGGCGCGCAATGTGCGGTGGGTGGACCGTGCAAAAAGCCGCTCCCCTCGCCTGTGCAGGGCGACGGGAGCGGTTCGGGGAAGGAACTTAGGCTGCGCTTGCGGAAGAGAAGATACCGGCAAAGTTCGCGCGGTAGACCCAGATGCAGAAGACGTCCAGCAGGCCGAAGATCACGCCCATCAGCACTCCCGGCACGTGGAAGGCGAGATGGTAAGCGATGATGTTGACCAGGATGGCCGACAGAATTGTGAGCCCAAGCGGGGTAAAGCGGCCAGAGAGCGCCAGCAGGCCGCCCAGCACCTGGAAAAAGCCTATGACCAGGATGAAGTGGGTCTCAACTGCGACAGCGGTCATGAAATCGAGCGGCGGACCGGACATGGGAGGCGTTGGCATGAAGTGGAGGAACATATTCAACCCAAAGACAACAAATGCGAGTCCAAGTAATGTGCGGGCAATGATTGCGGCTATTTTCATGGAACTCTCCTTTGCCATGCTGGCATCCGGGTTGCCCTGCAGCCTCGGCTCCCGGTAAGGTACGGATGACGGTGATTGATAGTACGGTGCATAAATCTTCTATGTCACGAGAAATCTTACGGAAATGGCTGCTGCCGGGCGTGCTTCTGGGGTTCCTGCTGCCCGGGGCCGCGCGCGCACAGCAGGCGTCTGGCCCGGGCGATGCGAAGGGCCGCGAGCTGCTGCAGCAGATGGTGACCGCGCTGGGTGGCGACGCCTGGTTGCATGCTAAGGATTCCGTCACCCATGGCCGCTCGGCCGGCTTCTATCTGGGTGCGCCGACGGAGCAGATTGTGCCATTCTGGCTGATGCACTCCGCTGCGGGCGACCGGGTAGAGTTCACCAAGAAGCGCGACATTATCCAGATATTTGCCGGCGGCCAGGGCGTGGAGATCACCTACAAAGGGCGGCAATACCTGCCGCAGCCGGATGTGGATGAGGCATTACGCCGCCGGGCACATTCGATTGAAGAGGTCGCCCGTGTGTGGATGAACGATTCGACGGCGACCGTCTTCTACATGGGAACCGACATGGTAGGGCGGCGGCAGGCAGATAAGATCCGCATCATCACGGCGAAGAATGACAATGTGACCCTGGAGCTGGATACGGAGAGCCATTTGCCGCTGCGCCGCGTCTTCCGCTGGCGCAACGCCACATACAAAGATTTTGACGAGGACAGCGAGGAGTACGACGGCTACCAGCTGATCCAGGGCATACAGACGCCGTTCAATATCACCCGCTACCACAATGGCGAACTGGTGCAGCAGCGCTATATTGAGAACGTTCACTACAACACGGGCCTGCCAGCTTCGCTCTTTGATGCGGCGACGGTGCCCTTGCCGAAGCACTAACGCGCAGCCCGCCCGGGTATAATCGGGCTTGCCATGGAAGAGACGACGACACCCGCAGCACCGCCCGCGCAGACGATGGATGTGAACCAGATCATGGCCATCCTGCCGCACCGCTTTCCTTTTTTGCTGATTGATCGCGTCGTGGAGATGACTCCGCAGAAGCGCATCGTCGCCATCAAAAATGTCACCATCAACGAGTCGTTCTTTCAGGGACATTTTCCCGGCTACCCGATCATGCCGGGCGTGCTGATTGTGGAAGCCATGGCCCAGGCCGGCGGCGCACTGCTGCTGACCGAGATCCCGGACCGGGAAGACAAACTGATGGTCTTCACCGGTATCGAAGGTGCGAAGTTCCGCCGCCCGGTAACGCCCGGCGACCAGGTGCGCTTTGAGGTGGATGTGCTGCAGTGGCGCAGCCGCGCCGTGAAGATGCAGGGCAAAGCCTTCGTCGATGGCAAGCTGGTGTGCGAGGCCATTGTGATGTGCCAGCTCGTGCCAAGGCAAAAAAAACAGGGTTAGAGAACAGGAAAACGGTCTTCAGTTGTTAGTTTTCAGTGCTCAGGGGAAGCGAATGTTCCTTGGTATTTACTGACAACTGAAAACTGACAACTTCTTTAGCCCGGAGGCCAGTTCATCTTGCGTCCGCCCAGGATGTGCAGGTGCAGATGGTTCACTGTCTGTCCGCCCTCTGCCCCGGTATTAATCACGATGCGGTAGCCCTCGGTAAGCTCTTCCATGCGCGCGATCTCGGCGGCGGCTTCCAGCAGATGGCCGAGCAGTTGCCGGTGCTCCACGGTGGAGTGCGCGAGCGAGACGATGTGGTGCTTTGGAATCAGCAGCAGGTGCACAGGCGCCTGCGGATCGATGTCGGGGAAGCATTGGCAGTAATCGTCTTCGTACACCTTGGTGACGGGAATAATGCCCTTGGCGATCTTGCAGAAGAGACAGTCAGCAGACATAGTGGAAATCCTTGCTTCAGGTTCTCGCCGGCCGGGCCGGTGAGTTCGTTACTTGCGAAAGTATTTTGGATGCGCACCTTCTGTCCAGGGATGATACTCCGCGGCGAAGGCGATGCGGTCGCCGATGGTGGGGTGCCCGTCGCACCAGAACTCGACCAGCGGACGGCGCTCCGGCGTGATCAGATTCTGCTGGCCCATCGCCTGAAATGCGCTGGCGGCGGTGGCGGCAGGGTCAGGCACAATGCCGTGAATCGCCTCCTGTCCGTAGACGTCGGCGGCGTGTTCGATGTGGCGGCTGAAGGCGTTGGCCAGCGGCTCCGTCAGGAACTGCGCAGTCGCGAAAACCAGCAGAAGGATCGCCAGCACTGCCGGATGCTGCAGCGACGGGATCTCCCAGCACGAGCCAAAGCGGCTGAGCAGCCAGCGGACAGCAGCTGCGCCCAGCCGGAAACAGAGCATCATCAGCACGGCGGCAAAGGCCATGCCGTACACGATATGGTGCAGCACATAGTGCCCAAGTTCATGGCCAAAGAGGAAGTCGATCTGGTCAGGCGGCGCGTTGTGCAGCGCCGTATCCCATACCACCACACGCTTGGATGCGCCGAAGCCGGTCACGTAGGCGTTGGTCTCCGTCACCTTGGCGCTGGCCCGCATCAGAAAGATGCGGCTCGGCGGAATCGCAATGCCGCTGCGCTGCGCCACCTGTTCGAGCTGAGTGACGAGTGCGGGATCCGTCTGTTGCAACGGCTCAAAGTGATTGAAGAGCGGATCCACCACCAGAGGCGTCAGTATGACTCCGGCAATCATCAGCGGAACCACGGCGATCCAGAGCCATAGCCACCAGCGGCGCGGCGCGCGCGCAAGAATGAAGTACACAATGGCTGCCAGCAGTGTGCCGATGGCTGTATTCAGCGCGAGGGCCTTGGCAACGTCGCCGAACCACCCCGGCCAGTGCTGGATGGAGAGGCCAAAGCGCAGCGCCACATGGTGGCCAATGATGCTGATGGGCAGCAGGCAGAGCTCGATCAGAAGCAGAAAGATGGCGGCGAAGAGAATCTTTTGCAGCCAGCGCTTCTGCGTCCAGGCGCCGAGCAGCGCTGTCAGCCGGGCCGGCACGCGCAGATACAACAGCAGCAGAAGCAGTGCGATGGGCCAGAGCTCATGCGCGAAGTGCAGATCGACCGCCATGCGCCCCAGGGCGACAGCTTTGGCGTAGAGCGCGGGCGGTAGCGTGTAGGCAGTTGGCACGGGGCAATTCTTTCATGCCGGAGCAGTGCGCGCACAGGGCGGGGCGCCGTTGCGCGTATCCGCGATGTCAAACAATGACAAAAGCGGTGAACATGCGACGATGTGCGGCAAGACGAATGGGGCGGAAGAACGTCCAAAATGACAGCCGCTGCGGGAAACGCGTTACACTTCACCCATCTGCTGAGGCAGCCCCAAGGAGCAACTCTTCCGCATGAACCGTCAGTCCTGTCGTTCCGTTGTTGTGTGCCTGTGCCTCTCGTCCATGGTTTCCATTTCCGCGCGTGCGGCTGACCCGGCAGCGAAGAAGACGACGGAAAAATCCGTGGCACAGGGGATTCTGCTGCAGACCATGCAGGCTGAGCTGGGGCGCGCGATGCAGTCGCTGGGGCACCCCGCGGCGGGCACTGCGGCGACCGATGCAGCCGCGCAACCCGCTCCCTACTTCATCAGCTATGACGTGGCCGATGCCTACTCCACGCGCATCACGGCGCAGTATGGCGCGCTGGTCAGCTCCACAGAGAACCATACGCGCGTGGGCGATATCCAGGTTCGCGTCGGCTCGCCCGCGCAGGATAATACGCATGGCACGCATCGCACCTCCGCGCTGAGCACCGTCACGCTGCCGCTGGAAGATGACCGCCAGGCGCTGGGACGTTCGCTCTGGTTTGCCACCAATCGCGGGTACGGCAACGCACTCCAGAATTATCTGAAGGTGAAGACCGAGCAGCAGGTTCGTGCGAAGGAAGAAGATTCGTCGCCGGACTTTTCAGTGGAGACGGCGGTGAAGGGGCTGGAGACGCCGGTGAAGCCGGAGACGGTGGATGTGAAGGCGTGGCAGGCGAGGCTGCGCGAACTCTCTGAACTTCTGCGCGCGTACCCGGATGTATTCTTTGACGCGGTGGTGCTGAGCAGCGATACGGAAAATGATTACTACGTCTCGTCAGAAGGCTCGGTGGTGGTTTCGCCCACGCAGCTGGCGCGACTGGTGATTATCGCGCGGACCCGCGCAGACGACGGCATGGAACTCTTCCGCGTGCTGACCTACGAGGCACATGTATTGAGTGGGCTGCCCGCACCGGAGAAGTTGAATGTGGACATCGCGGCGATGGGCAAGAATCTTGAAGCCCTGCGCGCTGCGCCCATCACAGAGCCGTTCCACGGTCCGGCGATTTTATCCGGCCGCGCATCGGCGGTCTTCTTCCATGAAGTGCTGGGCCATCGCCTGGAGGGCCAGCGCCAGCGCGGTGATGAGGAAGGGCAGACCTTCACCAAAGATATCGGCAAGCCGATCCTGCCCAGCTTCCTCAGCGTGGCAGACGATCCCACGCTCTCGACGTTTCACGGCACACAGCTCAGCGGCCATTACCTCTACGACGATGAAGGGGAACCGGCACGGCGCGTGGACCTGATTCAGGATGGCGTGCTGAAGACGTTTCTGATGTCGCGGTTGCCCATCGCAAATTTTGCCCACTCCAACGGGCACGGGCGCGCGCAGACGGGCAAACTGCCAACCGGGCGGCAGGGCAATCTTATTGTGATCTCATCAAAAACCGTTTCAGACGCGGAGCTGCGCGCCATGCTGATTGCCGAGGCGAAGAAGCAGGGCAAACCCTACGGCCTGTTCTTTGAAGACATCTCCTCCGGCTTCGCGGTCACGCAGCGCAGCTCGCCGCAGGCCTTCTCCATCATTCCGCTGGTGGTGTATCGCGTGTACGTGGATGGACGGCCCGATGAACTGGTGCGCGGCGTCAGCATTGTGGGCACGCCGCAGGCCGCGCTGAATCGCATTGTGGCCACGGACGATCAGCCCGCGGTCTTCAACGGCGAGTGCGGCGCGGAGTCCGGCACGGTGCCGGTTTCCGCAGTGGCTCCAGCCATGCTGGTCTCAGAGATTGAAACCGAGAAGCAGCCGCAGGGCACGGCGCGCCCGCCGATTCTGCCTCCGCCCCCGGCAGATGTTTCCGCTGCGAAGGAGGTGCGCTAATGCAGAATCAACGAGTCAGCAGGTCGGCGAGTCAGCAGGTCAGCGTAAAGGCAACGCTGCATGGCGCAGTCGCAATGTTGGGCATAGCGATGATCGCAGCTGCTCCATGGGTGCAGGCGCAGACGACGCAGAAGGATCCCGTGCTGCGGGCGATGCAGGCGGAGATGGAGCGCGCGAAGACGCTGCACCTCGGTCAGATGCAGGCTCCATATTTTGTGGAGTATCGCATGGAGGATGTGGACGAGTTTGAGGCGAGTGCAGACTACGGCGCACTCACGCGGCGCTTCCGCGTGCATCAACGCATCCTGCGCGTCACGGTGCGCATTGGCGATTACAAGACGGACAACTCCACCGCGCAGGGCAACGGTACGGCACAACTGGCTGCAGTGGATGATGACGTCACCGCGCTGCGCTATGGTTTGTGGGCGGCGACGGATGAGGCGTACAAGAATGCGCTGCGTGGCTACTCCGCCAAACAGGCGCAGCTGAAGGGATTTCAAACGCCGCCCACGGCGGATGATTTTTCTCCCGCGAAGCCGGTGGTGCAGATCGATCCGCTGGTGAAGCTGCAGATTGACCAGCCCTTGTGGGAGCATCGCCTGGCCGAAGCGAGTGGCTGGTACGCAAGCGATCCTGCAGTGAAGGCGTTTGCGCCGCAGATTCAGTATTCGGCTGCGGGGCTGCAGGCGGTGGCGGTGAACCGCTACCTGGTCAACAGCGAAGGCGCCGCGGTGCGCGGCGGCCATGCGTACTATGTGTGCTCGCTGGGCGCGGGCACGCAGGCGCAGGATGGTATGCGGCTCGACCGGAGTACTTCCTCCACGGCAGCGCGTGCGGACCAGCTGGATGCCTGGGACGCCTTTCACGCCAGGGCGCTGACCATGCTGGGCACATTGCGTGCACTGCGCGATGCTCCCGTAGTGGATGAGGAGTATCACGGGCCGGTGCTCTTCTCCGGTGATGCGGCTGCTGACGTCTTCAATGTTCTGTTCGTTCCCGACGTGGAGGCAGACAAGCCGGCGCCGGGCACCACGGCCCGTACTACCGGCGGCTATAAGGGGAGTTACAAATCGCGCGTGCTGCCGGATTTCATGAACGTGACGGACGATCCGCTGCTGACTGCATTTGCCGGAAAGGATCTGGTGGGTACCTATGATGTGGATGATGAAGGCGTGCCCGCGCAGAAGGTGCAGATCGTGTCAAAGGGCATTCTGACGAACTACCTGATCGGACGCGAGCCGGTGAAGGATTTTCCCGCGTCCAACGGGCACGGCCGCGCCCCGCTGGCGCAGCCTGCACATTCACGCTCCGGCGTGATGCTGTTTACATCGAGCGATCCCATGCCGCGCATGCAGATGGAGGCGAAGCTGCTGACCATGGCACGCGATCAGGGGCTGGACGCGGTATATTCCGTGGATACATTGGGGGCGGAGCTGACGCCGCGGCTGCTGTATCGCGTGAAGCCGGATGGTACTAAGATGCTGGTGCGCGGCGCAGTGTTTGACGAGCTGGATCAGCGCAGCCTGCGCACGGATATTCTGGCGGCGGGCGACGATCCGTTTGTGGCCAGCAATACCAGCGGTGCTCCGCAGACGACCATCGCACCTTCCATCCTGTTTGGTGAGATTGGCGTAAAGCGTGCATCGCAGGAACAGCAGAAGTTGCCGTACTATCCGCCGCCGGAGGCGAAGTAAGAAGGACTAATCCAGCCGCACCAGGTAGGCTTCCGCGCCGGGTTCTCGGGGGCGGATGCCTTCGGCAATCTGGGTGGCGCGCGTCTTGTCGCCCTGCGCCGTGTTCACTCGTACCCAGTGGCCGGTGGGGCCGGTAAATTCAATCACCTTGGCGGTGCTGTAGCGGCGGACGAGATCGTCGCGCAGCTTGATGGCGTCGCCGGGATTGGTGAAGGCGCCGACCTGCACGCACCATTTGCCTGCCTGGCTCGTAGTGCTGGGCTGCGAGAAGACTTCGATCTTAACTTTGGCGACGCCCGCGCGATAGACGCCCGTCTGTTTGGCGGCGGCCAGTGAGAGATCCAGAATGCGGCCATGCACAAAGGGGCCGCGGTCTGTGATCTTCACAATGGCAGACTGGCCCGTCTCCACATTGGTGACGCGAATGATGGTGCCCATCGGCAGCGTGCGGTGCGCGGCCGTCATGGCGTTCTGGTTGTATATCTCTCCATTCGCGCCGCGCTGATTATGGTACGGCGGCCCATACCAGCTCGACATGCCAACTTCCACGGATGTCGGCTTGCCTTCAACCCGGTCAGGGGCGGGAACTGGCGCGGGCCGCTGATAGGCCGTAGCGGGCCGGTCCGGTTGCGCGCGACGATATGCAGGCGGAGGCGGGACGTAGACCTGCTGCTGCCGGTGACGGCATCCAGCTGTGAGCGTGAGCGCCGCCAGGCCGCCCAGCGCGTAGAGCCAATGCATCGAGTTGTGCATGGCTTTCTTCATTCATCAAGCCCTCGGTCGGTAAGCGCCGTTGCTGCCTAAGCGCAGAGACAGCAATCCCACCGCCGGACGGAGACACCAATCTCATCTTTTAGTATTCGCAACCCGCAAACCCGGGGCAACCCATCTTTGCCGCGCTGTGCCCAAGTGGTAAACCGCACATGTTTCGCGCCTTATTGCGTGTTTTGTCCTGCGTGCAGGCGCAAATCGGCATCTTACCGAATAAGGGCGGCGAAGACCGGCCCACACTATCAGTTGAAAAAGGGTGAACGAGTGAAAATTACAGCAGTTGGTTTCCTGGGCATTGCAGGATTATTGAGTCTGGCGGCTCCTTTGGCCGCACAAACCGGGTTGAAAGCAGCGGATTCCCCGGTGATAGCTGAAAATGTGCTGCCGGAGGCGCCCGAGCCGGCGGCGGCGGCGGCCGGGCAGCCGATCGGGCACGGCAGCGCGGTCGCGCCACGCTATACGCTCTACATCAATCCGGGACAGATGGCGCAGCCGCTGGATGCCAACCAAAAGATGGGGCTGGCCGCATTGCAGATTGTGAATGGAAACATCTTCGCCACCAGTCTGCTCTCTGCCGGATGGTCGCAGCTGATTAATTCTGATCCCAAGTACGGCACGGACCGTGGCGCATTCGGCCAACGCTACGGCGCGGCCATCCTGCGCGAGAGTTCACAGTCGCTGCTCGCGGGCGGGGTGATGGCCGTGGTCTTTCATGATGATCCACGCTACTACGTGCTGGGCGATGGACACGGTGTGGCGCATCGCACCTGGTACGCCGTGACGCGTGTGTTCGTCACGCGGTCCGATGCCGGTACCGAGCGCGCAAATCTGCCGCTGCTGGTGGGCTATCTGGGTGCTGCTGCGCTCACGCAGCCATACTATCCAGAGCCAAGCCGCGGCGCCGGCAAAGTGTTTTCTACCTATGGAGCATCGCTGGGTGGATCGGCGCTGGGCTACGCCTTTCATGAATTTCTCGGAGATGGGTTGCGCCTGACGCACATCAAGAGAGATTGAGCCGGGTTCAAGTCACTATGGAGTTCTGGCCAAGGCCGAAGGCTGGCAACCGGCATAGGCGCAGCATCGCGGGGTGCGTGCTGCTGCTCGCCTTTGGCGGCACACTCGTCCTCGCGCAGGCACCGCTGCCGGAGGCACCGATGCCGCAGGTCAAGCCGGACCCGAACCACCCCCTGGCGGGTCCGCCGAATTGCGTGAGCAGCGCCTACGCTACCACCAATCCTGAGACAGCCAACCAGGCCCTGGTGAGGTCCAGGCACTGCATCCGGCCGGAAAATTCCTTTGACCGCTTTCTCAGCACGGGCAATCCGCGGTTCATGACCCCCGCGCAGAAACTGCTGCTGGCGGAGCGCAATCTGACAGACACGTTCAACCTGCTCACGGTTGCCGCCAACTCCGCGATCTATATCGGCGCGAACTCGCACAACCCCTACGGCCCGGGTATGAAGGGATATGGCTATAACGTGGGCGTCAGCCTCTCGCAGGATGCCACGGGCGAGTTCTTCAACACGTTTGCGGTGCCTTCAGTTTTTCATGAGGACCCGCACTATCACCGTATGCCGCATGCGCCGCTGCTGCACCGCATGGTGCATGTCGTGGTGTCGGTTGCCATCATGGAGAGCGATAGCGGGCACCCCATGTTCAACTATGCGGACTTCATCGGCTTCCCGATTGACGCCGAGATATCCAATCTCTATGTGCCTGGGCTGCAGACGAATGTGAAGGCGACGGGCGCGCGCGTCGCCGTGGGGCTGGCCACCGTGCCCATTGGGAATGCCATCGCAGAGTTCTTGCCTGACGTTGCCCGGCACGTGAATGTACACGTAATTTTTGTGCAGCGCATCATTAATCGAGTGGCGCGCGAAGGGAGTACCAATGACGGCACCTTCTAGCGCTCGACCGTTTAATGCGGAATATCGCCATTCAATGCAGAATATCGCTGTTCGCTGCATCCATCTTCCAAATGGCGGTGGAGTCGCATAGGCTGAGCGGTGGTAAGCCGTGTTCTGTCTGCAATATATCTGTCCGGTAGCGTACAGAGTGAGGGGCAGGCGGATGGCTCAATCTGGTACCTGTTTTTTGCGGAATAGATCGCCGCGCGAATCCACTTATCGGTTCAGGAGAACACAATGTCAAAGCTTTCGAAGGCTGTTGAGAAGACCATTACCTACGGTGCCAAGGCCGGCTGGGCAGTCTTCAGCAGGCTCAATACGATCAGCCCGAACAACTCATTCACGCCGAAGTGGAGCGACAAGCCGCTGCTGAAGAGCTATGAGAAGGAGAAGCCGCCGCTGGGCTGGCCGCGCACAACGGATTCGCTCTGCCCCAAGTGCCTGCCGCAGATCCGCCAGCAGATCGTGGACGGCAAGCTGCCGCACGAGATTCTGCTGAATGAGAAGGTCGGCGAGATTAAGGCGCAGATCATTGAGCGCGACGGCAAGATCCTGATGGTGAAGGATTGCCCGATCCACGGCCACTTTGAAGATGTGATGTCCATTGATACGGCATTCTTCAAGCATCTGGAAGAGGTCTTCCCGGGCCGTGACATCCGCGCGCACAACGATGAGAAGCTGCACAATCACGGCACGTCCACGGTTACACACGGGCGCGGTTCCGTGCTGACGATCGATCTGACCAACCGCTGCAATATGATGTGCGATCCCTGTTTCATGGATGCGAACCAGGTCGGCTTCGTGCATGAGCTTACGTGGGACGAGATTAAGACCATGCTGGACAACGCCATCACCATCAAGCCGAAGCGGCAGATGAGCGTGCAGTTCTCCGGCGGCGAGCCGACGCTCTCCCCGTACTTCCTGGATGCAGTGGCCTATGCGTGCAAGGTGGGTTACAACTCCGTTCAGGCAGCGACCAACGGCATTGAGTTTGCGAAGTCAAAGGAATTTGCCAAGGCCGCGGCAGAAGCCGGTCTGCGCTATGCGTACCTGCAGTTTGACGGCATCGGCAATGCAGCGAACTCGCACCGCAAGGTGGGCAACGCGTTTGATGTGAAACTCCAGGCCATCCACAACCTGCATGAAGCGGGCGTGGACATTGTTCCGGTCACGACCATTGTGAACGGCATCAACAATGAGCAGGTCGGACGCATTATTGAATTCGCGCTCGACAATCCAAAGAAGATCAACTTCCTTTCGTTCCAGCCGGTGAGCTTTACGGGCCGCGATGAGGAAGTGTCTGACGAACGCCGCGCGGCACAGCGTTATACGCTGTCGCACCTGGCGCACGATGTGAAGAACCAGACGGGCCTCGGCGAGCCGATCCGCGACTGGTTCCCAATCTCGTTCATGTCTACCTTCAGCGACTGGGCTGATCTGGTCCATGGGCCGGGCGCTGACTGGGGCGCGTTGAGCTGCGGCTGCCATCCCAACTGCGGTATCGGCATGGCGCTGATGATCGATAAGGAAACCAAGGAAGCAGTGCCGGTTACAGCGTTTATCAATGCGGACCGCCTGGCGAAGGACGTGGCGAAGGTGAATGACGCTTCGCGCGGTAAGTGGCTGTCGATCATTGGCATGTCTTTGGCGTTGCTGCGCAACTACGATCCATACAAGGCGCCGACGCACTTCAACATCGGTGCGCTGTTGGCGAAGTTCGATAAGAGCTTCGGCGCAACTGGCAAGGACTACGGCAAAGTTGGCGCAGAGCGTACGGAAGAAGACATCAAGCTGCGTCGTGCCGACCGCTGGAACTTCCTGTTCATCGCAGGCATGTGGTTCCAGGACCTCTTCAACTATGACTTCCGCCGCACCGAGCAGTGCATTATTCCGTACGCGACACAGGAAGGCGAGATCAGCTTCTGCGCGTACAACACGGGTGTCGGCTGGCGGAACATCATCGAGAAGATGCACATGACCTCATCGCTGACCAAGTGGTATGAAGAGCATGGCCGGCATGAGATCTTTGCGGGCGGCAAGAAGGTTGGTCTGGACACGGCTTCAACGCATGACCTGGTGCTGAACATGGACCATGTGGACGCGGCTGCGAACGACACGTTTGATAAGAGCGGCGTAGCCAAGAATGCGCGCGAGGAGAAGATCCGCGCGCGCGATGCAAAGCTGCAGCAGGACGCAGAGAATGCGCGCATGGCTAAGCTCTACCGCAAAGAAATTTTGAAGGAGCCCGAGATGCCGGGCGGCTTCGTTGCGCTGGGCGAGATCAAGCCGGTCAAGAAAGAAGAGCCTGTTTCGGGCGACTAACTGCCATACAGAATGACGCAATAAAAAGGACCGCGTGAAGCGGTCCTTTTTATTGAACGCGACCAGACGTTTGTAGCGTAGCAATAAACGATTTTCACGGGATTGAATTTCGGGTCTAAAAACGGCTGTTGCAGCGCGAAATGCATTTCCAGTTGTTGCATCCGTTACGCCAGCTTGGAGAAGATCCAGTAGAGGCTTGCAGATAATGCCGCCGCGGCGGGCAAGGTGAAGACCCAGGCCATTGCGATGTTACGCACCGTCGCCAATCGCAGGCCGCTCTTATTGGCGACCATCGTGCCGGCCACGGCAGAAGAGAGCACATGGGTTGTACTCACCGGCAGGCCCAGGGTATCCGCGCCGCAGATGGTTCCCATGGTGATGATGCCGGCTGCCGCACCCTGCGCATACGTAAGCCGCTCTTTGCCAATGCGCTCGCCCACCGTAACGGTGACGCGCTTCCAGCCCACCATGGTTCCCAGGCCAAGTGCGAGTGCGACGGCTACCTTCACCCACGTCGGAATGAACTTGGTCGACTTGTCGAGCTGCTTCTTGTAGCTCGCCAGCACTTTGGTGTCGCTCTCGCTCATGCTGGGCCCATACTTCGGCAGCAGCCGCAGGCCTTCACTCTCCAGGTACATCTGGTTGCGCACATTGGCCTGCATATTTGCGGGCACAGCGGGCAGGCTCTTGTAGAGCGCGGCCTCGTGCGCGATGTCATTGGCCATCTCCTGCAATGCACGCGGTGTGGTCGCGGTGTAGTGCCGCGTGGAGATGAATGCCTTCAACTCCGCCTCCGGATTCGCCACGCCGGCTGACTCGTTGACGTAGCCGCCGAGCGTCTGCACCGCGGCTTCAGAGGAGGCGATGAACGCCTGTACCTGGTTCGGGCCAAAGGTATGGTTCAGCGCATAGGCCGTGGGCACCGTGCCGATCAGGATCAGCATGATCAGGCCCATGCCCTTCTGTCCGTCGTTGGAGCCATGAAAGAAGCTCACGCCCGTGCACGTCAAGATGAGCAGGATGCGGATGTAGAGCGGCGGCGGCACATCGCCCTCCGGAGCCTTGTAGAGCCGCGGATCGGTTACGATCTTTTTCAGGAAGAGCAGCAGCAAGGCGGCTGCGCCAAAGCCCACCAGCGGCGAGATCAGCAGGCTCTTCAGCACCGTCATCGCGGTGTCCCAGTGTACGGCGCTCACGCCGGAGCTTCCCTTGATGAAGCGGTACATCATGCCGACGCCCAGGATGGAGCCGATCATGGTGTGCGAGCTGGAAGCAGGCAGGCCACAGAACCAGGTCAGAAGATTCCAGATGATGGCCGCGGTCAGCAGCGCAAAGATCATGGCGAAACCTGCGCCGCTGGAGACTTTCAGCGTCAACTCAACCGGCAGCAGGCCCACAATGGCATAGGCTACGGCGCCGCTGGAGGCGATAACGCCGAGGAAGTTGAAACAGCCGCTCAGCACTACGGCAACGTGCGGCTCCAGCGAGTGTGTGTAGATTACTGTGGCGACGGCATTCGCCGTGTCATGAAAACCGTTTACGAATTCAAAACCGAGTGCGATGACCAGCGCCAGGCCAAGCAGGAAGAAAGGAAACACACTGGCGGGATGAACGGTCTGCAGATCGGCCGTGACCTTGATGATGATGTAGACCACGCCAACAATCAACAGCACGGCGAAGATGCCAATTCCAATTCGGCCCGGGGAGGTTCTCTTCAGCTTTGCGTCAAGCAGAGATCCCGCAGGAGGAGCGGGTGCTATAGCGACGGCGTCGGACATGCAATCCTCACTTGATTCTTTGGGGAAGAATATCTGTGACACATAATCTTCGTTTCTGTGGAGCGCCAACCATCCCCATGAATCTTGTTCCGATGTCCGGGCACTAAACCTGAAGTGCGTTCAGCAGGTAAAAATTGAGTGCTCACTCGAATAAATATATTTAGAGGTTCCATGTGGATTTTATCGCCAACCGGGAGATAAAGGGAGAGGGGTTCGCCTAATCTTCGCCAAGTTGGAGCGAATGCTGTGCAGAAGCAGTGCAACATCCGGCTTAGAAGATGCGATAGCTCAGGCCAACGCTGACGCCATAGGGATGCAGCGAGCCGTAGGTGAACTGCGGCCAGTCCTGGTACTCCACGTCAACCAGCCGCAGGATCAGCTTATGGTGCAGCTCCACGTCCACACCTGCGCCGGGCGCGATCACAAAGTAATCGCCGGTGTAGTAGTTATAGGGAAAGTTGAAATGGCCCGAGCCCGCGAGCACTTTACCGTAGACGGTGAGGTGGTGCGTCTGCAGCAGCGAGACGCGCGGCCCGATTAATTTCGTGCTCGCATGTACATTGGCTTGCTGATGGACGAAGAGCCAGCGACCCTCGCCCTCAATGCCGTAGCGTCCTGCGATGTTGAAATCCACATACGCGAAGACGCCGCCCAGTACATTCTTGCCGTAGTCGATCTGGTAATCGGAGAGTCCGCCGCCCGCGGAGAGCGATGCGCCCAGCTTGGTCTCGGTCGGCATCTCCTGCGCCATGGCGCGCGGCACGGCGCAAATACCGGTAAGCAGTAGAACGGCGGCAAATAAATTCCTGCGGAGCATACGTCCTATCTTATTGGGTAACCGTCAGCGTCACGTTCACTGACTCGGTTACGCCCGTGTTAATGCCCTTCGCAGTAACTTGAATGTTATAGGTGCCGGCAGGTGTTCCGTTGATCTGCAGCGCGCCGCAGCCGGTCGCGGTGAATGTGACCGCGGTCAGCAGGAGCAGCAGCAAACCGCCCAGATAACGCCGGTTGCGCCGTGCGCTCCACAGCAGCAGGCTGAAGAGAATGCCCCCCGGCAGTGCGCAGGCAAGCATCCGTGAAGATGAGACCGGCTGGTGCAGGCTTGCCTCGCCGCCGGCGGTCAGAGGCGACCCGGTATCCAGCGTAAGCTGCACGGTCTGCGTGCTGGCGGAGCCAAGCTTGACCGTGTCTGAACTGAACGTGCAGGTGGCAGATGACGGCAGACCCAGGCAGCCGAGTTGCATCGTGTCCGTAAAGCCCGGCACTGAGACCATGGAAATCTTCAGTACGCTGTACTGCTTGCTGGCCACGGATACGGCCGGCGGATCAGATGTCAGCGTAACCTGCGCCGTGTTGGTGATGCTGATAATGCCGCTGGCAGCGGAGACGGACGCGGAATAGATGGAATCGCCCGCGTAGCTCGCCGTCACGTTATACGTTCCCACCGTGGGCGCGAAGGTATACGTCGCCGCACCCGTAGCTGAGAGCGTCGCACTGCCGATGACGGTATTGCCGGAGCTGAAGGTTACGATGCCCGATGCGGCCACCGGCCCGGTGCTGAGCACTGCGGCAAACAGGGTGAGCTGCTGGCCCGTGGTCACGGTCGTGGCAGATGCTGCGAGCGTGGTGGTCGTGGTGCGCAGTTGCACCGGCTCGGTTACGCCGATGGAGCTGCTGTGCAGGTTCAGCGTATCGCCGCCGTAGGTTGCGGTGAGTGTATGCTGACCTGCGCTCAGTGAAGGTACCGTGAGTGAGGCCACGCCGCTGGAGTCCAGCGATGCGCTGCCCAGAGAAGTGCTTCCATCCTGGAACTGCACGGTGCCGGTTGCGGCTACGCCGTTCGGATTGGTTACGGTCGCGTTCAGGGTGAGCGCCTGTGCCGTCAGCAGGGGATTGAGATTGGTGGCCAGAGCCGTCGCCGTCTGTTGCTGCACGATCTGCGTCAGCGGCAGGGATGTGGCGGGCTGATTGCCGCTGTCGCCGCTGTACTCCGCCGTCAGGAAGTGCTGCCCCGCGCTCAGGGCTGCGGTGGTGAAGCTGGCCGCGCCGCTGCTCAGGGTCGCGGTGCCCAGGGTCGCGGTGCCGTCTTTGAACGTCATGGTTCCGGTCGCGACCTGGCCGTCACCGGCTACATGCGCCGTGAGCGTCAAGCTGCTGCCGGCGAGCGACGGATTCGTACCGGAGGCCAGCGTGACGCTGGTGGTGGCCGCGACGATAGACTGCGTCAGCGGCGCGGATGTACTGGTCTGGCTGGTAGTGTCTCCGCTGTAGGTCACGGTGATGGTGTGCAGGCCGGTGGTGAGTGTGGCAATGTCCATGCTGCCCGTGCCGCCGCTCAGGGTCGCGGTGCCGATCACCACTGCCGCATCCTTGAAGGTGACGGTACCTGTGGCTGCAACGCCGCAGCCGCCCACCACGGTTGCGGTCAGATGAACCGTCGCCCCGGAGATCGCCGGATTCGCGCCCGACTGCACGGTTGCGGTGGTTGTCTGCTGCACCGTCTGGGTGATGGCCGCTGAAGTGGCGCTAATATTGTTCACATCGCCGCTATACACGCCCGTGATCTGGTGCTGGCCCACGGTCAGTGCATTGGTGAAGAAGCTGGAGCCGGAGGCACTCAGTGCGCTCGCGCCCAGCGTGGTCGCGCCATCCATCCACGTGATGGTGCCGGTCGGGCTGGCCGCTCCCCCCGTCAGGGTTGCGCTGAAGGTCGTGGCCGCACCCGCGAGCGAAGGATTGGTGTTGGCAACAATCTGCAGCGCCGTAGTTGCCTGTGTGACCGAGAGTGAGATGGCACTGGAGGTGCTGTCAGAATCGTTGGTGTCGCCACTGTAGACGGCGGTCAACGTGTGCTGGCCGACGGTAAACTGTGCTGAAGTGAGCGTGGCCACGCCGGAGGCATTCACAATGCCGGTGCCCAGCGTCTGCGCTCCGTCCATGAAGGTTGCGCTCCCGCCGGGAGTTGCGCCGTTGCCGGTCACGGTTGCCGTCAGCGTTACCGCGGCACCGCGCGGCGCCGTCTGTGCCGATGCGCCGAGCGCGACCTGCGTCCTCGCCATCTGCATCACCTGTACCAGCGTGGTGGATACGCTGGAGGCGTTGTTGGTATCGCCCGCGTAGCTGGCCACAATGCTGTGCGTTCCTGCGTTCAGTGAAACCGTCAGCGTGGCCGCGCCCTGTGCATTCAGCGTGCCCGTGCCCAGCGTGGTCGTGCCATCCTGGAAGGTGATTGCGCCCGTCGGTATGCTGCCCTGGCCCGTGACTGCGGCGGTCAGCGTGATGGAAGCACCCGCGACACCGGGATTGCGGTTTGAGCTCAGCGCTACCGTGGTCTGCGGCAGAATGCTTTGCAGCACGCCGGCAGACGTGCTGCCGTTATTCGCCGTATCGCCCTGGTACACCGCGACGATGGTGTGATGGCCCATGGTCAGAGCGGTTGTGGCCCAGGTCGCTGCGCCGTTTGAATTCAGGGTGGCGGTGCCGAGTACCGTGCTGCCTTCCTGGAAATTGACTGCTCCCGTGGGCAGCGTGCCGTTGCTGGTCACCACTGCAGTGAACTGCACCGAGACACCCTGCGACGATGGATTCGGCGTGGCCGCCAGCGTCGTGGCAGACGTAGCCTTGTTCACTGTCTGCGTCATGACGGAGGAGGTGCTGGTCACGTTGTTCACATCGCCGGCGTAGACAGCCACGATACTGTGCGTACCCGCGGCCAGTGCCGAGGTGGTGTAGGTTGCGGTGCCACCGCTGTTCAGCGTGCCCGAACCCAGCACCGTCGAGCCTTCTTTGAAGCTCACCGCACCCGTCGGCGCTGTGCCTGTGCCGGTCACGTTTGCGGTGAAGGTGATAGCCACGTTCACGATGGAGGGATTCACGCTGGAGGTGAGCAGCGTGGAGGTAGTGGCCTGCTGCACCAGCTGTGCGATCGCGGTGGAGGTGCTGGCCGCGTAATAGGTTGCGCCCGCATAGCTCGCCGTGATGGTGTGCGTGCCCAGCGTGAGGGTGGAGAGCTTCAGCGTCGCCACGCCGGAAGCATTCACCGCGCCTGTGCCCAGTGTCGTGGAGCCGTCCATGAAGGTGACGGCTCCGCTCAGTGTGCCTGCGCCCGTGGTGCTGCCGCTGGCCGTGACCGTTGCCGTTAGCGTGATGGATGCGCCCACACTGGACGGAATCGCTGAAGAACTCAGCAGGGTTGTGGTCGAGGCCTGAATCGTCTGCGCAATGCTGGCCGATGTGCTGCCCAGGCTGCCGCTGTCTCCGCTATAGACCGCGGTGATCACGTGCTGGCCTGCGCTCAGTGTGGATGAAGTCAGGGTGGCCACGCCGCTTGCGTTGATCGTGCCGGAGCCGATCACCGTGCCGCCGTCCTGGAAGACGATACTGCCTGTCGGCACGCCGCCCGCGCCGGTGGCGGTCGCGGTAAAGGTGACAGCAGCGCCTTCCAGCGCAGAGCTGGCGCTGGTGCTGAGTGCGAGAGACGTGCTCTGCTTCAGCGTCTCAATAATTGCTGGGGACGTGCTGGGCGAGCTGTTGGCGTCGCCCTGGTACACCGCGGTGATGGTGTGCTGCCCGATGGAGAGCGATGTGGTGGTGAAGGTCGCGGTGGTCAGGCTGTTCAATGTGCCGCTGCCCAGCACGGTGGTTCCGTCCATAAACTGCACGCTGCCGGTCGGGGTCGATCCGCCGCTGGTCAGGCCGACGCTTGCCGTGAAAGTGACTGAGCCGCCCAGCGACGCCGGATTGGTGTTGACGCTGATGGTTGTGAGCGTGGGATCCAGGCTCTCCACTTCACCTTCCACAGTAATGCCGCCCGGTGAGCTGGGTGCATTCGTCGCGACCGAGAGAGAGCCGCTAACGAGCTTGCCGATCTGAGTCGGCGCAAATTCGCTGCCGATGATGCAGGTGGACTCCGGCGCAATCTGCGCGCCCGCAATGCATGTAGTGGAAGCAGCATCCACTGCCGCGTCCTGTACGCTCTGCACCGATGAGATGATCAGGTTCGCTGTGCCGTCATTCTCCAGCGTCTGCGGCAGTGGTGCTGAGAAGCGATCCACGCGCATCGCGGGAAACGTAAGTACCGCCTGCGAAATGGTGACCATGCGCACGCGGTTATGGAACATGTCTGCGATATACAGGTTGGCGGAGCTGTCGATGGCCAGCGCATAGGGCCCATACAGCCCGGCCTGATCCGCGGGGCCGGCATCGCCATTCATCGTCTGAGAGCCGCTGCCGGCGATGGTGGAGATGTTGCCGGTGACGGCGTTGACCTTGCGAATTCTGCTGTTCCCCGAATCAGCAATGTAAAGATTCCCCGCCGGGTCCAGCACTACGCCCGCCGGATTGCTCAGCTGCGCGTGCAATGCGCTGCCGCCGTCGCCGAGAAAACCCTGTATGCCGCTGCCCGCTACGGTGGAGATCACGCCGCTGCTATTCACCTTGCGGACGGCGTGGTCGTAGAGATCCGCAATATAGAGATCGCCGGTGGGCGACGCCGTGATGCCCCAGGGAAAGTTCATGCTCGCGGCCGTGGCAGCGTGCCCGTCGCCGCTATAGGCAAAGGTGCCGTTGCCCGCGACCGTGGTGATGATGCCGCTGGCATCCACTTTACGCACGCGGCCATTGCTGGTGTCAGAGATGTACAGATTGCCGGCTGCATCGAACGCCAGGCCGTTGGGCGAATTCAGTTGCGCCGCCGTGGCCAGGCCGCCGTCTCCCGCATAACCAAGCACCCCGGTGCCGGCAATGGTGCTCAGCTTGCCGGTGGCGGCAGAGAGCATGCGCACGCAGTTGTTGGAGCTGTCTGCAATGTACAGATTGCCGGCTCCATCCATTGCGATGCCGGTGGGATTGTTGACTTCTGCAGCGATGGCCGGGCCATTGTCGCCTGCCATACCGGGAACGCCCGTGCCTGCGATAGTGCTGATCAGGCCGGTCACTGCATCCACCCGGCGGATGCGGTTGTTACCGGAGTCAGCGATGTAGAGATTGCCCGCACCGTCTACCACGATGCCGCCGGGCAGGAAGATGCCCGATGCTGTGGCCAGGTTGCCATCCCCGTAGTAGAGCCAGTAGCCGCTGCCTGCCGCGGTGTTGATGACGCCCGGAATCATGGCGACAATGGGTCCGCTGGCCATGCCGTTCAGAAAGGTAGTGCCCAGCGGCGTGCCGCTGCTGTCCAGCAGAACGATGGCGCCGGCGCGCAGGCCGGGAGCGGTGGGAGTGAAGTTCACAGAGAGCGTGCAGCTCTGCGCCGCCAGAAAACCGGCGCCCGTGGTGCAGGTGGCGGCGCCGGTGCCCGCCGTGTAATCGAGATTCGCTATGCCCTTGGTCAGAATGCGTACGGACGCAATGGTTCCGGCCTGGGTGAATGTGACAGGTACGCTGGCGAGTGGGGCGCTGGTGCCAACATTGGTGGTGCCGGTAAAGCTATAGACCGTCTGCGCCTGCGCGGCGCGCGGTAAGAGCGCCAGCAGGGCAGCCGCCACGGTGAATGCAGCTGCACGGATACGGTTTTTGCTGGAGCCCGAAGCGAGTGTGTTACCGACGAAATCAGAAACGAAACGAATCACTGCCATTGAATCCACCTTAGACCGCTGCCACCGGGCTGCTTCGGAAGAAAGAACTCATGTTCCTTCCGTGGTTACCCTGCTCCCCGAGACGCAATTTCCTTACAAGCCTTATCGGCGAAAATGGATTGCGAAGTATCGGGTTACTAGTGGTTACTTTAGGCTGCACTCTAGGAGTGTCGAAATGGCACTATTGGGCCATCCGCAACCCACCGGGTGGTAGAGAAATCCCTCCAATGCAGCAGAAAACGCAGTTTTTCGCTCTTTGGGGGCGACAGGCCACCGGGATTGTTTACGGCATCAAAATGGAGTCTTATTGGGGCGGGGCGGGTAGCGGCTTGTCCCAGGAATTCTTCTTGTCATGCAGGTCCAGGCCGAAGTGCGGGGCGTTCTTGGTGCCGCTGATTTTGACCGGAATCTGGGTGCCCGCACCGTTCTTGGCAAAGATAGGGTCGAGCGGCTTCAGCAGCATCGCTTTCCAGCCGGTGGTCATCTGCGAAGCCCGCGCCCGGGTGCGCACAATACCATGTAACTCAAAGGTCTTGCCGTCCATGGTGTAGCTGCCCTGCAACAGCACCTGTGCGCCGGGCAGATCATACTGCAGATTCGGAAGATCGAGCTTGCCGTCCCCGGCTTTGAAGACGCCGGTCATGTTTGACACTTCATTGACCGCCGCCGCCCCGGCCGGATTCGCCAGCCTGGGCTCACCCTGAGCGCGCAGGCTGAGCATGTCCATCTTGTTCTGCGTCTGCGGATTGTTGAAGGTCGCACCGGTGATGCTGAAATCGCCCTGCAGCCGGATCTTCTCCGCCACGCGGACCTTGCCCGGCGGCAGGCTCATGCGCGCATGCATGCTCAGGGCGCCGTTCATCAGCGGAGGCGTGGTCTTGAAGCCGAGCTGAAGGATGTCTTCAATGCGGCCATGGTCCATCACCACGTTCATCTCAATGTCGTGCCCGGGAATGCCCCTGGTGCGGGTTACACTGCCGCGCGCGGTGAAGGTAGAGCTCAACAGTTTGGCATGAACCGGGTCCAGGGTGACATCGCCGTTGGTGCCGTCCACAATCGCGTGGAATGTAGTCTCCAACGGTACCGGGTGGTCGCTCACGTCCAGCGCAAAGTCCGGCGTGTCGGTCTGGCCGTCCACCACGATATTACCGAGCGTACCGCTGAAATCGCCGGTCGATGAGAGGATGCCGCTGATGCCCTTGGTCGTGCTCAGGTCAGCGTGCGAGAAGTTGTAGTGTCCGTTCACCGGCGTATCGGCCGGGCTGCCGATGGTGTACGGGCCAAAGTTTCCGTGAGCGGCAATATCGCCCACTGGTTTCGGATTGGTGAGGTTCGCTACAAAGTGGAACGGTTGCCCGGGACCCACATGGGTCAGCGTCAGCCGCGAGATATCAAACTCCAGCGGAACCTTGTTCGGCTTATTGGTTTCAATCTCTACCATCGCATCGGTGCAGATGATCTGATCCACCACGATGGATATCTTGCCCTTCTTCTTGTTGTCGTGCGGAAGCTTTGGGCGCTCGCCCTTCGGCGGCAGACGGAACTCCAGCCCCTGCACATACACCGTGTCCACATGCGTGGGCGTGCGCATCAGGCTGCGCAGGCTGGTGCGGAACTCAAAGCTCTTCACCTTCAGCAGGGGCGTTGCCACCTCTCCGCTGGTCGCAATGCCCGGCACCACCAGGCCTTCCCCTTTGGCGGAGATGCCGTTGAGCACGGAGATGTCGAGCGAATCGAGCTGGACCTGGGTCTGGAAGCGCGTGGAGAGGGTCTCAATCACGCGTTTGCGCAGAATTGGTTCCACATGGTGCAGGGCATATTCAGCGGAGATGCCAAGCGCGATCAGAGCTGCCAGCACCACGCTCCCCGTCCACAGCCAGAAGCGTCGCGAGCGAAGAAAGCCTGCTTTGCCATGCGTCTGGCGGTGTTTTACGGCAGCGGATTGTGGGGTGTTATGGTCTTGCACGAACATTCTCCATTTCATGTGATGCGGATGGCGTCGCCCGGGATTTGTCCCGCACCTGCGCGGCGCAAAAGGCGGCCTGCTGGGCAGGAAGAGCGTCGGATGCAACATGGAGGACAGAGGAAATGTCAGAGGATGTGAAGGTGCGTTATGCGGTGGTGGGCGCTGGCTGGATTGCGCAATCGGCGTTCATGCCGGGACTAAAACATACGGCATCGCGCAGCCCCTCCTCCCCATCCGGTTCGGGGATGCGGCCGTCCAGAATGTCTTCGCCCCCGAAGAAGGCTAACGCTTCCTGCAGTTTGTTCCTGCGCTCTTCTAGTGCACGGTCAGCGAAATGCCCGTGGAGTGCGCCAGCGCGCCGGATTGAGCGGTGACCGTGGGCGTCGAGTCTTCGTGATTCCAGCCTGCGCCGCATCCTGTCAATCCGCTCATCGCCGTCACGCCCGCCAGCAGAACCAGGACAGTGAGCAGGCGGCCAAGGCGCTTGCGGCTCTTGTATCCGAAGGGAAGCAGAAGCGCGCCCAGTACAAGCAGAGCTAAGGCCCGCTCAGGAGCGCGATTCGCGTTGCGCGCCTGCGTTGGATAGGACGGCACCTGCAGGGTGAGCACAAAGCTGGTCACGCCACTGCCGGTTGGCACTGCTGCCGGCGTAAAGGTGACAACCGAAGCATAGAAATAATCAGCCACCGACAGTTGGATATCCTGCGGCATGGTTGCGCCGCCGACCGGCGTGACCACGAAAGAGAAGCTGGCCGACGAGCCGTGCACGATGTCCTGCGAAATAGTGCCCACCGGCGTCAGGGTGAAATCCATCAGCGTGGCCGTAACCGTGTTGGTGGTGTAACCGTCGTAGTTCGTATCACCGTTGTACACCGCGGTGATGGTGTGCTGCCCAATCGTGGCGAAGGCCGTCGTCAGCGCCGCCGTCCCATTGGTCAGCGTGGCCGTGCCGAGCGGTGTGCTGCCGTCCGCGGTAAACGTCACCGTGCCGGTGGGCATCACCACGCAGGTGTTGCCGCAGGCTACCGGGACTATGGTGCTCATGTTCACGGTGAGTGTAATGGGATTCTTGATAAACAGCGTGGTCGGCGCGGCAGAGAGCGTGGCAGACGTCGTCAGCTTGTACACGACCACGGTCTGCGTCACCTCCGGTGCGGCGGAGTAGTTCGCATTCCCGGCCTCGTCCGCTGCCACCACCACGTTGCCCGCTCCAGTGATGGTGAGCGTTGTGCCGCTCACGATTGCCGATCCGCTCAGAACTTTGAAGGTGACAGGATTGCCCGATGCACCGCCGGTGGCGCTTAGCGTCATGGGAGAAATGCCGTAGTAGACGGGCGATACCAGGGGCGCGAAGGTGATGGCCTGCGCCGCCGGATTCACCACCAGGGTCTGGGATACATTCGGCGCTGCCGAGTAATCAGTATTCCCGGCCTGCGCTGCGGTCACGGTCACGGTGCCGCCGCCGATGATGGTCAGGGTATTACCGCTCAGGGTCGCGGGCCCGGTCACGCTGAAGGTGACGGGATTGCCGGATGCACCGCCCGTTGCACTGATCGTGATGGGTGCAACGCCGTACGTCACCGGTGAAGCGATAGGCGCAAAGGTGATGGTCTGCGCAATCTGGTTCACGACGATGGTCTGCGTTACCGGCGCAGCAGCAGAATAGTTGTTGTTGCCCGTCTGATCCGCGGTAATGGTCACGGTTCCCGCGGCGGTATAGGTCAGGGTGTTGCCGCTCAGGGTCGCGGGTCCGGTGACGGTGAAGGTGACAGGATTACCGGAAGCACCGCCGGTTGCGCTGATGGTGACTGGCGCAACGCCATAGGTGACTGGTGTTGCAATGGGCGCGAAGGTGATGGTCTGTGCAATCTGGTTGACGACGATGGTCTGCGTGACGGGCGCTGCAGCGGAATAGTCGATCGTGCCGGCCTGGCTGGCCGTGATGGTCACGGTTCCCGCAGCGGTGTAGGTGAGCGTGTTGCCGCTCAGCGTCGCAGGCCCGGTGACGGTGAAGGTGACAGGATTACCGGAAGCCCCTCCCGTTGCACTGATCGTGACCGGCGCAACGCCGTACGTCACCGGCGTCGCAATGGGTGCGAAGGTGATGATCTGTGGAATCTGATTGACGGTGAGCGGCACCGTGGTGGTGACGGACCTTGGGTAATTCACTGCATCGGTCGCGGTGAAGAGTGACGATAAGGTGTACGCCCCTGCATCCAGCACGGTGCCGGAAACGGGCGTGTAGACGAAGACGCCAGGCACATTCGCGGTGGCATCCAGCTGCGTTGCGCTCAGTGCCGGGCCATAGGTAAACGATGCAGGTGCCGGCCAGGTGATGATGGGCACACCGTAGATATGGAAGCTCTCGGATGCCGTGACGTCAGTCGTTAGACCGCCGCCGGCGACATCCACTGACGCAGTGACCACCCCGAGAGGCGCCGTGGGCGAAACCGCTACCGTAATGCTAAAGCTGTCGCTGGTGTTTGCATCCAGCCCGGTGATGCGTGTGCAGGTCAGGGTGGAAACAGTGCAGAGCCAGCCGCCGGTTCCTGCATCCTGCATCGCGGTTGCCGTCACGCCTGGTGGCAGCGTCACCGTGGCGGTGAGTGACGGGTTTGCCGGTGACGTGGTGCTGACATTGGTCACATTCACAATCACCGAGTCTGCCGCATCGCCCTGAAAGAAGTCTGTGGGGCTATTGCTGATGGTCGCTGTAATTGTGGGCGGCGTCTGCGCCGTGATGAAGGTGGAGAGATCGAAGAGGCTGTACTCCAGCAGCTGCTCATTGGCCGTCATCGCACCGGAAGAGGTACTGCCGCTGGCGTAGCACTCCGTGGGAAACGCTCCACTGTAAGTGCTGGAGGTGTTGGGCGCTTCCACGTGGTACTCGTTGAACAAAACCCTTCCGCACTGTGCGGATGAGGTAGCGCCCACCGGCGTGTCGAAGGTGAACTGCATGACCGGGTGTGGATTACTCGTAGAGCCGCTGTTCAGCGTAAACCACGATTGCGTGGGCGCGATGACGCCGAGCTGATCGTTCTTGGGCTCCGTCAGGGTAGGAATCAGGCCGTAGGTTGGCGTTGCGCCGATGTTATAGAGCCACTGCGCCAGTTGCTGGCCACCGGCGAAGGTGGTGTCGATGGTGGCGGGTCCGTTGTTGAACGTTGCCTGATTGACATTCCACTTGGCGGTTCCTGAGAACGGAGAGACGTTATAGAGCCACGCATAGCTATAGTGCGTGGCAAAGACGCGCCCGCCCGCCGTGGTGTAGTTGATCAGGTTGGTTTGAGAAGAGGAAGTTGTCTGGCCTGAAGCCGATCCCTGGCAGGGGAACATGATGATGTCATAGTTGTTCAGCGCGGATGTGCCTACGGTTGTGCCCACCAGCACCGTTTCAGAAGGCAGGGCGACGTTATTCACGTCCTTAGTGGTTCCCGGACTTTCGCTTCCCTTATAGAGCTGGATGCGGCCGGTGCCGCCGCTGGCGGTAGGGACCGTGAACTCGGAATCTGCAATGCCCACCTTGCGCAGCACACACTCCGCGGCATCTACACTACCGGTGGCAACCGCGATGAGCGGGATGTCGCCCTGTGTGTGCGTGCTGGGAAAGCTCATGTTCAGCGGGGTGTTCTTGCAGGCCGTGGTGCTTACGGTGTATTGCCGCCGCCACCTGCCAGCCTGGATCACGACGGGAATATTGTCGCCCACCGGCATGTTGGTCAGGGTGTAGGTGCCCGGCGTGGTGGCGCTGGTCGTAGTGCCCACCAGCGGAGTTCCGGAGACCGGCTGCGCAGAGGTGACGCAGGCTACCCCTGCGGGAAACGCGGGCACGGCGGCGTTGGGTACATAGACCACCACGTTGGGCAGCGGGTCCACGCCGTTCGGCGTGTAGACCGTGCCGCTGATTGAGGTCGTCTGCCCCGTGGGGCAGGAGACCTGCTTCAGGCAGAGATTGGTGCAGGCCTGGCCAAAAGCCTGCAGGCCGACCCCGGCCAGGAGTGTGGCAGCAAGGGCGGCGCGGAGCAGATTCTTTGTCGGCACTTCGCGATGCCAGAGGGAGTGCGGCGAGATAGTCGATTCGGTCATGCCAGCCATATACAAGGAGGACTCTCTGTTCATTCGAAAAATCGATCCGCTCTTTCCCTGAGAACCGAAGGGGATTTCGATCCGTTCGAACAGGAGTGCCGGCCCGGCCCAGGGGGAATACAAAGCGGTAGACGTGCCAATCACTGCCGCGGATTACCAGGCCGGATGGTGATTTCACCATGTACGGGGGCAATCTGTTAAGGAGCGCTGGCCAAAGAGTAGCGCATCCATGCCACGATTTACTATCCCTTTCTCTTGAATTCCCCGAATTGCATGACCGGAATAACGGTACTATGTGGTCAGACCAATTCATGGGTGTGATACCAGTCACAGGCAGACGGCCCACTGTTCTGCGATTCTGAAAGTGATAGGCAAAAAGGACAAAGTACATGAAAAATATTGCTGTATTGACGAGTGGGGGCGATGCTCCCGGCATGAACGCGGCCATCCGCGCGGTTGTCCGTACGGGCGCCTCCCGCGGGCTCTGCGTCTATGGCGTGTATGAGGGCTACTCCGGCCTGCTCGAAGGCAATTTCAAGAAGCTGGGCGCGCGCGACGTGGGCAGCATCATCCAGCGCGGCGGCACCATCCTGGGCAGCGCCCGCTGTGTGGAGTTCCATACCGAAGAGGGCCGCGAACTGGCGCTGCGGCGGTTGAAGGGCGCGGGCATTGAAGGCCTGGTCATTATCGGCGGCAACGGCTCGCAGACCGGCGCGCACATGCTCACGCAGATGGGCTTTCCCGTGGTCGGTGTGGCCTCCACCATTGACAATGACCTGGTCGGCTCTGACATCACCATCGGCGTGGATACGGCGCTCAACGTGGCTCTGAATGCGATTGACAACCTGAAGGTTACGGCGTCATCGCACCGCCGCGCCCTGCTGGTTGAGGTGATGGGCCGGGACCGCGGCTATCTGGCGCTGATGTCCGGCATTGCCGGCGGGGCTGAGGCCATTATGATTCCGGAGGTTGATGTCGCGCCGGAGCTGCTGGCGCAGCGCATTCAGGAGACCTATGAGCGCGGCAAACCCCATGCCATCGTGGTGGTGGCAGAGGGTGCGAAGTACAACGCGGAAGGCCTGTGCCAGTACTTTGAGAAGCACGGCCTGCTGCTGGGCTTTGAGTTCCGTTCCAGCGTGCTGGGGTACGTGCAGCGCGGCGCGCCGCCCACCTGTGCGGACCGGCTGCTGGGCACGCGTCTGGGGTTTGAGGCCGTCGAGCAGATGGTCGCGGGCAATACCGGCGTTCTGGTCGGCGTCTCCGGCGGCGAGATCATCACCACGCCACTGCATGAGGTCGTGAAGGGCAAGAAGCCGCTCGATCCCTGGTTTTTGAAGGCCGCGGATATTCTGGCGCGGTAAGCGGACTGCATTGAAACAAAAAGCCCGATGCCTCTGCGAGGCATCGGGCTTTTTTTGTTTCAATGCAATGGATATTTATGCGAAGTGGGCGGCGTTGAGGGCGGCGAACTGGGCCTTGTCCGCGGGCAGCTCGTCAGCGACGAAGATGGCGTTGCTGGGACACTCGGCCGCACAGCTACCGCAATCGATGCACGCATCCGGATCAATGAAAAGCTGTGAGACGGTGCCGGCGTCGGCCTCGTCCTTGGTGGGGTGAATCGCGTAAGTGCTGCAGGATTCTGCGCACAGAAAATCCTTGGTGCATGCATCGGTAATCACGTAAGCCATAATCTTCTCCTGATGCCGGGGGAGAAGATGCATCCCGCCGGACTGCGTTACAAAAAGGGTAAGCGGAAGCGCGGTGTGGCGGCTGTGATTGCGGTCACAACAGCATCCCGCATGGCGAAACGCGGATGCGCAGGCTGCGGCAGACGCACGAACCACGGATGTCAACGGAATCCATTTCTCCGGTCACATCTCCACAGCGCGGAGCCCTACACTCGGTTCAGTTCTGTGCTCTTCCGAGGGGAAATCCATGATGAAGCCTTTGCTCCTTGCGCTCTGCGCAGCATTTGCCTGCTCCACTTTGAACGCGCAGAAGCCTGTGTGGCAGCCCACGCCGGGGCACACGCAGATGCGGCTATGGCCCGGCGCAGTGCCGGATGCGCGGCCGGCCAAGGGGCCTGAATCCGCCGAGACGACCGGGAAGGATTCGCTGGTGGCGGGCAAGCCGTGGGTAGCGATCAGCAACGTAACGCAGCCGACGATGACGGTCTATGCGCCGCAGGGAAAGAATACCGGCGCGGCGGTGGTGGTATTCCCCGGCGGCGGCTATGAGATTCTGGCCATCGATCTGGAAGGCACGGAGGTTTGCGACTGGCTGACGGCAAAGGGAGTCACCTGCGTGCTGCTGAAGTATCGCGTGCCCGCGCCGCGTTCAAGCCCGTACTGGGGAGCCTATCCGCAGTCGCCCATGGCGCTGGAAGATGCGCAGCGCGCGCTTGGGCTGGTACGCTTCCACGCGGCGGAGTGGCATATCGATCCGCGCAGGATCGGGGTACTCGGTTTTTCCGCGGGCGGGCACCTGGTAGCGGCCACCAGCGTTCACTTTCAGCAGCGGCTCTATGCGCCGGTGGACGCGGCAGACAAAGTAAGCTGCCGCCCGGATTTCGCCGTCGCGCTCTACCCGGGGCATCTGTCGACGGGTGAGAGCGGCCTCGACCTGACCGAGGACATCCGCACCCACATTACGGCGGATACGCCACCGACCTTCCTGGTGCAGGATGAGGATGATCATGTGGACAGCGTGGAGGATTCACTCTCGTACTACATTGCGCTGAAGCGTGCTGGAGTGCCCGTGGAGATGCACCTCTACGCGCAGGGCGGCCATGCCTTCGGCCTGCGGCGCACCCGGTTCCCGGTCACGGCATGGCCTGCGCTGGTGGAAACCTGGCTGCGCACGATTGGGATGACGGAGTAAGCGGCGCGAACACTTACGACGAGCAGGGGGACTGCCCGGGGCTAAAGCCCCCTTTCTTGCAGGAGCGGATCTTCGTGCGGACTGAAGTCCGCACTCCCCCGGCTGAAGCCGGGGGCTTAATCCTGGCGGAGCAAGATGCAGAGCGGCGCGAAGTCCAGGGCAGAGAGAAGCGGGAAGAGCGGAGTGCCTCTGTCATTCACGCTGCGTTCATAGAAGGAAGCGCGCGCCGGCGGTATGATTTGTTCATCATGCGCGCATTTTCCTCCTTGTTCTCTCGCCTGGGTATTCTGGGTCTCGCCGCCGTTGCAATCTGCCCGGCACAGGCGCAGCAGCGCCACAACGTCATCATCTTTGTGGCGGATGGGCTGCGCCGCGGCTCCGTCAATGCGGAGCTGACGCCGACGCTGCTCAAGCTGCGCACCCAGGGCGTCGACTTCCGCAACAGCCACTCGGTCTTCCCCACGTTCACCACGGCAAATGCTTCCGTCATCGCCACCGGGCACGGGTTGGGCGACACCGGCGACTACAGCAACGTCATCTATCCCGGCGTATGGCTGGCCAAGCCCGATGTAACCGCGGCGGCGGGCAACATTGCGCCCTTTCTGGAGAACGATGAGCTGCTGGCCGACCTGAACAGCGTCTTCAGCGGCAACTATCTCGGCGAGCGCACACTGCTCTCCGTCGCGCGCGAGAAGGGATTCAATGTGGCCTCCGTGGGCAAGATCGGGCCGACGGCGATTCAGCAGGTGGATGCGCTGAGCTGGGACCAGCTCGGCTTTCTGGATACCAACGGCGCCATCATTGTGGATGATACGACCGGCCAGCCCGGCGGCCTGCAGCTGCCCACCGAGATTACCGATGCGCTGACCAAGGCCGATCTCGCGACCGACGCGCCTTCGCGCTCCAATGGCTACGGGGATGCGTCGCAGTGGAACAATGGCTTCGCCGGTGACGCGCAGGTGCCGGGAACGCTGGCGTCAAACAATGTGCAGGAGCAGTGGTTCTCTGACGTGGCCACCAGGGTGCTGCTGCCGAAGTTTGCAGCGGAGCCGAAGCCATTCGTTCTGCTCTTCTGGTCGCGCGACCCCGACGGCTCGCAGCACAACGAGGGCGACAGCCTGCAGAATCTCGCCCCGGGCATCAACGGAGACACGTCTGCGCGCGGCGTGCAGAATGCTGACCGTTGCCTGAAGCAGCTGCTGGACTGGCTGGATGCGCATCCGGCGGTGAAGGCGAACACTGATGTGCTGGTGACGTCAGACCACGGCTTCGCCACCATCAGCCGCCGCGAACTGGCGGCCGACGGCAAGCTGACGGCAGAGGTCTCTGCCGCGCTGGATTACCAGCTTGCCGGCAAAGAGAAGCCGGAGCCGCAGGGCACGCTGCCTACAGGCTTTCTTGCCATCGATCTGGGGGTGCGCGAGCACCTGCGCGTCTTCGATCCCAGCATCCGCGCCACCACGGGTTCCTCGGCCTATCAGGAGGTGGTGATCGGCGGCGAGAAATCGCAGCATCCGGCGAACGGCAGCGCGCTGCTGGGCGAGACCGTGAAGCAGGTGGATGGCTCTGACGCGAAGCTGATCGTGGCCTCGAACGGCGGCTCTGACCTGATCTATGCGCCGGGCAAAGATGTTGGCGTGGTGCGCCAGACCATCGCTATTCTGGCGCAGCTGGATTACGTGGGCGGCATCTTTGTGGACGACCAGTACTGCCCGTCCGCCACGGATTGCGGCGGAGCGCTGCCGCTCAGCGCGGTAGGGCTGGTGGGCAGCAGCAAGGTGCCGCGGCCCGCGATCGTGGTGACGTACAAGGTCTTCTACCAGACGCCGGGCGATCTGCAGAGCGCCAAGCAGGTTGCCGATACTTCGCTGCAGGAAGGTCAGGGCATGCACGGCGGCTTCGGCCGCGACCAGACGTGGAACAACATGGCGGCGATCGGACCGGACTTCAAGGCGGGCTTTGTGGATGAAGCGCCGATGGGCAACATCGACATTGTGCCCACGCTGGCGAAGATTCTCGGCATTGAGATGCCGGCGGTGGGAACGCTGAAAGGCCGCGTGCTGAGCGAAGCCCTGGCCGACGGTGCCGCGGTGAAGGCTGAGGCGGTGAAGACGCTGATCTCCGCCCCGGTGGCCGATGGGATTCGCACCGTGCTGGAGTACCAGGAGTTCAACGGCGTGAAGTACTACGACAGGGCTTGCCTGGTGGAGAAGGGTAAGACGGCGTGCGAGTAGAGGGGTGCGGTGTTTCTCCCCGTAAGACATTGGAAAGCCTGGACATATGCACAATTTAATGTGCATATCAAACCAAAACATTGAAAAACCAGTCTAAACAACGTAGCATGTTTGGGATAGCGCTTCTGACCCTTAGGTGCTGAACGTGTTTGCTGCCGCAGACTAACGTAATGTATCGAGGATGTCATGCCGAAAGGAACCGTGACACAACGCAATATTGCCAAGTTTGGGTCATCCAATGCTGTCAACATTCAACCGAATGTGCAGTCGAATGGCGAAGGAACTCTTCGTGTCAGCGTTGATTACAGTAAGGTTCCCCCGCCTGATCCCTACTACGTGGCCGACTATTGCCGTATCGAGAGTAAGGGGCCGACAGTTCAGATTACGTTCGGCAAACTAGAAGGAATGAACGGCAATCGGTTGCGGAATAAGCTCGAATTGCGCGTTCCGGCTTATGCGTTTATGGGCCAATGGATGGCATCCTTGGATTTCTTGAAGAAAATGAAGAAATCTATGGCAGAAAAGGGATTTCCCCCTTATGTGATTCCTGACTCTGTCGATGAGACAACTGAGAAAGTACAGACTCTTCATACAAATAATATGTTTATTGCCGCCGGGGAAGGCGAGTGTTGTATTGATTTCTATTTTCTTGCACCCAGGGAAATACGTTTCTATTTGGAAATGAGCAGCCAGCCGGTATTGGATCCATTGGTGCGGGTGATTATGGAGCCGAGTATGTTGGTTGCGTTGTCAGATTTATTTGATGATATCGCAGAAAAGATAAAGAAATTTGCGCCATCAGCAGAGGAGAGCGTCAAGGAAACAGTAGAGGTATGATGCTTATGAAAATGCGAAGCTGGAACTACATAACGTTTGACCAACTTTCCGAAAAGGTTACCTCAACTGGCGGAAAGAGAGTCGCAGGGCTGAGAAGGGTTTCACGAAAGAGGCTGTCTACTTTAGGCGGTGCTCTCGTGGTAAGCGCTGCCTTGCTGGCTAATACGAAGGTTTCCACCAAGGTGCAACCTATTACTGGAACTAACCATATTGCGAGTATTCGAGTGGAGTATCCAGAGAGCACCAGCAAGACGGAGCCGCCGTTTCTGGAACATTTTAGCGGACTGCTGAACAAAGACTTTCTGTCCAAATACAGTGCGACATTACAAAAAATAGCAACAGTTGGATCCTCGTTGGATACAGCAGCCGATGGGGAACGAGTAGCGCTGGCGCTTCGAGGATCCGAATTTGCCTCAAGGTGGAAGGAAATGGCATAGGCAGTACGTACGGGAGTTTTTTTGCAAGAGTGTCCAGAATGGAATAAAGACGCAACACCCGCCGAAGATGTACATATTACGGCGGGTGTTGTGCGTGTGCATCAAGCTACGATACGGGCCGCGAAGAAGATCATACCCGATCATGGAACGCTCAAGACTTGGCACAAGATGCTATTTGGGGATGTCGTCCCGCTCCCATATTACGCTGGCAATTTCAGGGGTGCAGATAGGCAACGATTTCCATGCTTGCACGGCATTGCCGAAATCGGAGGCAAGTTTGGTGTATTGCCAGAGTCCGTTGCTGATGAAATGCGCAAATTCGCTTCAAACCTAGTCGTTCAAGATAAACAGCTGCATACGTACTTGAAGCAAGAACATAATCCAGGCCTTCAGATATTTGCCAAACTTGGTCTTATCGCGACGGCGGTTGGAGCTTTCATCAGAATTCATCCGTTCAGAAATGGAAACGGTCGTATAGCTAGGCTTCTTGCTAACTACCTTGCTTATCGTTACGACTTGCCGATGCCATTCATGCATCCGTCTCGGCGCCCCTCAGATAGAGATTATGATGAGAGCGGGAGACAGGCGATGGATGGAAACTTCAAACCGCTAGCAATCTACCTGTTCGATTCGATAGCAAATCGACTATCTCCCAATCCATAAAGCATGACGGTTGGCATACTTCTACACCACGGCTTCCTGTGCGCCTTTGTGGCGTTCGAAGGTTTGCATGGTGCCGGTGATGTTGGTCAGCGGCGCGGTGGGTTCCGTCTCGACGCGCTCATAGAGCGTGGTGCGCTGTACGGGGTTGAAGCCTGCTTCCACGATGGCCTGCAGCATGGACTGACGGGTGATGGCGACTTTGTGCTGCGCCTCGTAGAGGACGTTCTCTTCAATCAGCAGGCCGCCGAAGTCGTTGGCGCCGGAGTAGAGGCCGAGTTGGCCGGCGCGGATGCCCATGTTGAACCACGAGCATTGGATGTTGGGGATGTTATCGAGCATCAGGCGCGCGGTGGCGATGATGCGCAGGTAATAGCTGGGGAGCGATTCCTGCTTCACCAGGCGCGAAAGCGGTGATTCGCCGCGCTTGAAGCTCCAGGGGATGAAGGAGTAGAAGCCGCCCGTCTCGTCCTGCAACTCGCGCAGGCGGACGAGGTGTTCGATCACGTCCTTCGGCTCTTCCAGATGGCCGTACATCATGGTGCAGCTGGTCTTCATGCCCACGCGATGCGCCGAGCGCATCACATTCAGCCAGCCCTGTGCCGAAAGCTTCTTGGGCGAGACCTTGCGGCGCACGCTCTCTACCAGTATTTCAGCGCCGCCGCCGGGCATGGAGGTGCAGCCGTAGTCCCAGAAGATCTGCAGCACTTCATCCACCGTCTTGCCTGCGGATTCGGCGATCTGTGTGATCTCAGACGGCGAAAAAAGATGCAGATGGATTCCCGGCGCGGCAGCCTGGATGGCGCGGATCACGTCAAGGTAGTACTGCAGCGGCAGATCGGGATTGTGCCCGCCCTGCAGCAGCACGGTGGTCGCACCCTGCGCGTAGGCCGCGGCAACGGACGCGGCAACCTGCTGCGGCGTGTGGGTGTAGGCTTCGCCGTGGCCCACGGGGCGGTAAAAGCTGCAGAAGGTGCAGTTCGCGGTGCAGACGTTGGTGTAGTTCGGATTGGTGTCAAGCACATAAGTGACGTCGTTGCTGGGGTGCAGCTCCCAGCGGCGGTCGTTGGCGCGCGACATCAGTTCCACCAGCGGCATATCGGTCAGCCAGGCCAGCGCGGTTTCGGGGGAGATGCGTTCAAAGGGCATTGGCGATTCCTTGGGAAGCTTCGTCAAAGAGCAGGATGTGCCGGTGGAAGAGCGCCAGGCCGGCGAAGTGCTCGGGCGTGAAACGGTAGTGGATGCGCTCGAAGTAGAGGCGGCCCATGGCGGGGCTCCAGCCGGAGGAGACGGCTAACTCGGCCATGCGTGCGCGGCCGTCTTCAGTGCCTGCCGCGGCCAGATTCTCTTCAATCCATTGCTGCAGCGCGGCTACGGCTTCAGCATCCAGCGAGCGGCGCACCACCCACTGCGCAAAGATAAATGGCAGCGACGTCTGCTCAAACCACCACTCGCCCAGGTCGCGTGAGACCGGCCAGCGCCACTCTTCGCGGCTGAGGTCCATGGCTTCATCGCCGATGATGAGGCGCGCGTCGCAGTTCTCCCGATCGCTGGTGATGCGCGGGCGCAGGCCATAGTCCATCAAAAAAAGCTCTGAGATCAGCAGGCGCGACGTGGTGCTGCGCGGGGTGACGTAGATGGAGCGGTTCGCGTCCAGGAGTTGATGCACGGGAATGCGCGAGAAGAGCCGCACGCTCAGCACGTGGCCGTGGCAGCCGATGCCGTACGGTCCGAGCGGCTTCACAAACGGCTCCATCACCGGCATGGCGCCGGTGGGCAGCAGACAGGCGTCCAGCTCGCCGCGCGCCATCAGCGATGTGAGCTCGCTGGGATCGCCGCTGACGAACGAGATATTGGCGTGCGGAATGACCAGCCGGTACGGAGCCACGTTGTTGAAGCTCGCCAGGCTGATGCCGACGCGGAGTGGAGTCTGAGGGTCTAGCATGGCGTCACCTCGTGAGCTTGCGCAGCGGGCGTGGGCAGCAGACCAAAGCGGCCGTTGCGGCGCGTCGGGGTCTGGCCGGCTTCGCGAATCAGGCGCTCCATCAGCGCGGCGGCCATGCCCTGCGGCGCGGCTGAACCGGCCAGCTGCATAATGCGTTCCTTGCCCAGGGTGCCGTCCAGATCGTCTGCGCCCATGCTCAGCGCGGCCACGCCGGTCTCCATCTGCAGCGTAGGCCAGTAGGCCTTGATGTGGGGAATATTGTCGAGCACCAGCCGCGAGAGCGCGATGACCTGCAGGCAGCGCATGGGCGAGATGAGCGTGGTGCGAATACCGGTCTCGCCCGGCTGAAACGCCAGCGGAATGAAGGCTTCAAAGCCGGGAGCGCGGTCCTGCAGATCGCGCAGCTGGAGGAGGTGCTGCACGATCTCTTCATCCGTCTCGATGTGGCCGAAGAGCAGGGTGCAGTTGGTCGGCATACCCATCTGATGCGCGGTCTCATGCACGGCGAGATACTTATCTGGCCCCATCTTGTCGCGGTAGAGCTCCTGATGCACGCGCTCGGAGAGCACCTCTGCGCCGCCGCCGGGCAGACCATCGACTCCGGCCTGACGCAGCGCGGTCAGGACTGTGGTCCAGTCGCTCTTGGTGCATTTGGCGAAGAAATCGACTTCCACGGCGGTGAAGGCCTTGATCCAGAGGTCGGGATACTCGCTGCGGATGCGGCGGATGAGCGCGAGCGAGCGGTCAAGGTTCCAGGTCTTCCAGAGCCCGCCCACGATGTGGACTTCGGTGATGTCGGGGTCGTTCAGGCTGGCCAGAATATCGTCTTCTTCCAGGCTGTAGGCGTGCGCGTCTTTGGGCTTGGCGGCAAAGTCACAGAACTTGCAGGCGTGGACGCAGAGATTGGTGGGATTGACCTGCTTGTTCACCACGTAGGTCACCACGTCGCCATGCAATTCGCGCTTGCGCTGGAAGGCGAGAGCGCCCAGGTCCAGCAGCGGCCAGCGCTGCAGCAGGAAGAGCGCCTCTTCCGCATTCAGGCGGCTGCCGGAGGCGATGCGGCGGCGCAGTTCGGGGTCAGGTACGGTGCGCGGATTTGTTGCTTCCAGGGAAATTGCCATCGCTCTCCAGTATATCCGTGCGCGGAATAAGAAGCCCGGCCGCTATTGGACGCCGCCGGGCGGGGAAGCGTTGCGAATTTCACTCTCCCACCCGCGAGTGGTCTAATAAAGAAGACGTGCGCTGGGCGCGCGGGCAAAGGACTTACGATGTTCAGTGCGGTATATGGGGAAATAAGTGCGGAGGTGCGCGGCACCCTGCAAGGGGTGCAGTGCCCGTCCGTGGGCCGGGTAGCAGAATTGCTGGCGCAGCCGGAACTGGGGCTGCCCGGGCTGGCGGAGCTGCTGGAGATTGGCGCGCATCCCGCGGCAACAGCTCAGTTTGAGCTGCTGCGCAGCCAGGTGCAGCGGCAGTGGCGCGCGGCGGCGGGCAATCGCCTGCGCTACGTGGCGCCCATCTACGTTTCCAGCTTCTGCGTGGATGCCTGCCCCTACTGCAACTTCTCCGTCAACCGCAAAGACACGGTGCGCCATCGGTTGACCACAGAAGAGCTGGCCGTTGAGATTGAAGCCGCCATGGCGCGCGATGCGCGGGTGATTGAGCTGGTCTACGCGACGGACCCGGAGCTGGATCGCGCCATGCTGGTGCAGCACATCACGCAGGCGGTGGAAGCCGTTGGTACGGGCGAAGGCGCCGGCGTTTTGCTCTGCACCGAGTATCAGGACGCGGGAACGTACGAGGCGCTGCGTGGCGTGGGCCTGCAGGGAATCGTGCAGTGGGACGAGACGCTGGATGAAGCCGCCTACATGCGCTGGCACGACGCCAGCCCGCGCAAGCGCGAATTCTTCACCCGCATGGACAACCATGACCGCGCCATGCAGGCAGGGCTGGATGTGGCGGCAGGCGCGCTCTTCGGGCTGGCCGACTACCGCTTTGACGCGCTGATGCAGATCGCGCGGGCTCGCTACTTCCAGGCCGAGTATGGGCGCGGCCCGTTTGTGATGGGCACGGCGCGGCTGAAGCCGATCAACGGCAAAGAGCTGAAGTTTTCCACCAGCGTGAGCGACCACGCGTATGAGACGGCGCTGCTGGTGTACAAGCTGGCGGTGCCGGCGGCGGGCCGCTGGCTGCAGACGCGCGAGACGTTTGCGATGAATCTGCGCAACGTGCTGGACGGCGACGTGTACACGTATCGCTGCGGCGAAGTCCAGCCCGGCGGATACACGCAGATCAACAGCAAATCGGACGCAGGCGCGCAGTTCGGCGTGAATGAGCTGGAGCGCAGCTACGTGGAAGGCGAGCTGGCGAAGCAGGGCTTTGCGATTGATTATGAGTGGATGCCGGGGTGCGCCGCGCACGGCGAAGAGCGAGCTTCGCTCGCAGAGGCAAAGGCGGTCGTAGCGGGGTAGCAGGGGTTAGACGAGGTTCGTGGTGAGGGGATTGTGTATGCTGTCCCCGTATTACCGATTCTTTCTTATGCCCAAGACCGCTATTCTTTTGATCGATTGCCCTGACCGCAAAGGGCTGGTTGCTGCGATTGCGAATTTTCTGCTGGCGCAGAATGCCAACATTCTGCATGCGGACCAGCACCAGGATAATGAGCTCGGCCTCTTCTTTATGCGCATTGAGTTCTCGCTGGACCAGAGCGAGGCGGAAGAAGCTGCGTTCCGCCGCGAGTTCGGCGAGCTGGCGGCTTCACTGAACATGCGCTGGCGGCTGGAGTACGCGAGCCGCAAGCCGCGGGTGGCGCTCTTTGTGTCGCAGTACCTGCACTGCATCGCGGACCTGCTGCAGCGGCACCAGTCCGGCGAGCTGAAGTGTGAGATACCGGTGATCATCGGCAACCATCCGGACGCTGCCGCACTGGCGGGCTTCTACGGTATTCCGTTTCACCTGATTGAAGTGACGCGCGAGAACAAGCAGGCCGCGGAAGCGCAGCAGATGGCGCTGATCGAGGAGCATGGCGTGGACCTGATCGTGCTGGCGCGGTATATGCAGATTCTTTCGCCGGAGTTTTGCCGCCGTTATCCCTTGCGCGTGATCAATGTGCATCATTCGTTTCTGCCGGCGTTTGTGGGCGCGCGGCCGTACCATGCGGCATTTGCACGCGGCGTGAAACTGATCGGTTCCACCAGCCATTACGTGACCGAGGTGCTGGACGACGGGCCGATCATTGAGCAGGATGTGACGCGCATCTCACACACTGATGAGCTGGAAGATTTGATCCAGAAGGGCCGCGATCTGGAGCGGCTGGTGCTGTCGCGCGCCGTGCGCTGGCACCTGGAGCGGCGCATTCTCTCCTACGAAAACAAGACGGTCATCTTCAGTTAGGTTGTAGTTTTGGCTGTACCGGCGAGAAGCAGATCCTTCGGCTGCGTTTGGGGTAAAAGCGCCCCAAACTTCGCTCAGGATGACAGTGGTAATCAATGGGCTTCCGGGGGCTGAATGGTGCAGGCGGTATGGGTGGGGCGGAGAGCGTCTGGATTCTTCGGCTCGCAGGCGCTCGCTCAGAATGACTCGGATGGTTGGGGCTGCGGGGGAGGGAATACTGAGATCCTTCCGCTTCGCTACGCTCCGGCGTCAGGACGACGAACAAAAAAGGCGAGAAGCAGATCCTTCGGCTGCGTTTGGGGCAAAAGCGCCCCAAACGCAGCTCAGGATGACAAAGTATTAAAATGTGACGTGCAAAAGAAGAGGGGACGGCTGATGCCGCCCCCTTTCCAATACAAAAAGTGGTCTTGTTTATGCCGCCGGGGTGGTCTGGGGGCGCAGGGTGTAGTGGCTGAGGGTCTTGATGTAGTTGCCGCGCTCGAAGGGGGAGGAATCGGGCACAGAGCAGCGGCTCAGGCTGCCGCGCATCTGCTGGATCGAGGTGTAATCGTGCTCGTCCATCCACTTCACCAGGTCGCTGAGAATGACGGCGAGCTGGGGGATGCCGTCATGCAGCAGCACCGAGGTCATCATCACCACCTGTGCGCCCGACATCAGCGACTTCAGCACGTCCTCTGCCGTATGCACGCCGCCGGTGATGGCGAGTTGCGCGCGCAGATGGCTGTAGAGGATCGCGGTCCAGTGCAGGCGGAGCAGAAGCTCTTCCGGGCGGCTCAGGTTCAGGCGCGGCACCACGCTGAGATTCTCAATGTCAAAGTCCGGCTGGTAGAAGCGGTTGAAGAGCACAAGCGCGTCGGCGCCCGCGATATCCAGATGGCGCGCGAGGTGCGGAATGCTGGTGAACTGGGAGGAGAGCTTGACCGCGACCGGGATGCGCACCGACTGCTTGACCTGGTGCACGAGGTCGAGGATGGTCTCTTCCAGGGATTCGCCGGACATATGCGGGTTGGTGGGGATGGAGTAGGTGTTCAGCTCCAGCGCGTCCGCGCCCGCCTCCTCCAGCTCCTTGGCAAAGCGGATCCAGCCGCCGCCGGTGGCGCCGTTCAGGCTGGCCAGAATCGGGATGCCGGCTGCTGCCTTGGCCTGGCGCAGCAGCGCGAGGTAGGTATCCTGCCCCTGGCTGAGGTTGCCGTAATCCGGCAGAAAGCTGGCGGCTTCGGCAAAGGAGTCGGTGCCGCGGGAGAGGTCATTGTCCAGCGCATTGCTCTCCAGGGTAAGCTGCTCTTCAAAGATGGAGGGCAGAACGACGGCCCCGGCGCCCGCGTCTTCCAGGCGTTTGATGCTGTCCACGGAGCCGGTAAGCGGCGAGGACGAAACAATGAGGGGATTCTTGAGTTTCAGGCCGAGGTAGTCGGTTTTCAGGTCAATCATGATTGGGTTGCCATCCTTCTAAGCATTTCGCCAATATGATTTTGCGGCTAGTTCGCCGCGTTGGATGTGACTACCGTCACAGGTCTGGTTTGCGGCGTCTGATACGGTAGATTTGACGGTCATGAATAGACTTCCCTATCTGCCAGTGCTGGTGCTCCTGATCGGGGCCATTGCTTTCGCCGTCACGCCGCTTCTGCTGGCGTGGCTATGGGCGGTCGTGTACTCCCCGCAGAAGCGCGGCAGCAGCAAGAACTCCATCTACGAGTGCGGGCTGGAGTCTTCCGGCGACGCGTGGATTCAGTTTCATCCCGGGTACTACGTCTACGCCATCATCTTTCTTATCTTTGACGTGGAAGCCGTTTTTCTGATCCCATTCGCAGTGGCGTTTACCAGCCTGACGGCGGGTGAGTGTATGGCCATGCTGGTCTTTCTGCTGCTGCTGGTGGAGGGATTGGTGTGGGCAGCGAAGAAACGAGTGCTGGAGTGGACGTAACGGGCCCGATGGACGAACAGCTAAAAGCCGAGTTGAGCAGGCAGGGCATCTTCACCACTACGCTCCAGGAGCTGTACAACTGGGGGCGGAAGAACTCTCTGTGGCCGCTGAACTTCGGGCTGGCGTGCTGCGCCATTGAGATGATCGCTGCCACCATGGCGCGCTACGACCTGGCGCGCTTCGGCGCGGAGGTCTTTCGGCCCTCGCCGCGGCAGGCTGACCTGATGATCGTGGCCGGCACCGTGACCAAGAAGATGGCTCCCCAGGTGATCCGGCTCTACAACCAGATGCCGGAGCCGAAGTATGTGATTTCCATGGGCGCGTGTGCCATCTCCGGCGGCCCGTTTAAGCAGGGCTACAACGTGCTGAAGGGCATTGACCGCTTTATCCCGGTGGATGTGTACATCCCGGGCTGCCCGCCGCGGCCGGAGGCGCTGCTGGACGCCTTCATGAGCCTGCAGAAGATGATCGACGAACAGCATTTGACGGGAGCCACGCGGCCGCGCCACTTGCGCGCAGACCGTCCCAGCGAATTTCAGCTGCCGGAGTTTGGCGCGCACGACCTGGAGCCGTCGAGTAATCCGGCAGTGTGGCAGGCGCCGCTGGTGCAGATTAAGACAGGGAACAATGAATCCGGAGACGATTAAATCCGAGCTTGAGGCGAACATCCCCGGCTGCGTTCTGCAGCTGGTGACGAATGCGAGCCCGTGCGCGCAACACTCGCTGCTGATGGATGCGGAGCATGCCATCGCGGTGGCGACGTATCTGCGCGATGCGGCGGGGCTGCGGATGGATTTCTGCTCCAATGTGACCGGCATTGACTGGCCGCAGCGCGAGGTCAGCGAAAAGATCAAGGTGAAGAAGCTGGTGGACGGCGTAGAGACCGAGGTGGACGAGGTGAAGAAGACCGTCGTGCCCGGTTATCTTGAGGCGGTCTATCACCTGTATTCGATGGAGCTGAAGCATGGCCCGGTGATTCTGCGTATGCGCACGCAGGACCGCGACGCGGGGGTGCATCTGCCGTCGCTGATGCACGTATGGCGCAGCGCCGACCTGCAGGAGCGCGAGATATTTGATCTGTACGGCATCATCTTTGACGGGCACCACGACCTGCGGCGGCTGCTGATGTGGGAGAACTTTGTGGATCATCCCATGCGCCGCGACTATGTGGACCCGGACGATTACGAGTATGAGCCGACCGCGCACGATGAGGTCTTGCGCCGTGCGCAGCAGCATCGGGCGGAAGGGGGACGGCAGTGAGCACCATGGCCTATCCCAGCGTCAGCCTGACGCCCCAGCCGGAACACGTCGGCACGCAGCTCCTGGAAGTTTCCATGGGGCCGCAGCATCCGTCCACGCATGGCGTATTCCGCATGGATGTGGTGCTGGACGGCGAGAGCGTGGTGAAGCTGAAGCCGGTCTTCGGCTACCTGCACCGCAACCACGAGAAGATCGCGGAGCAGGAGACGTATCTGGGCTCCATGCCCTATACCGACCGGCTGGATTATCTCTGCTCGCTTACCAACAACTGGGGCTACGCGCTGGCGGTGGAGAAGCTGGCGGGTATTGAAGTGCCGGAGCGCGCCGAGTATCTGCGCGTGATCGTGGGCGAGATGACGCGGCTGCAGAACCATGCGCTGCTGGTCGGCTTTCTGATGCAGGACATGGGGTCGAGCGGAACGCCGCTGATGTATGCCTTCCGTGAACGCGAGAAGCTGCTGGACCTGTTTGAAGCGCTGACCGGCGCGCGCATGATGTGCAACTACATGCGCTTCGGCGGCTGCCGCGTGGACCTGCCGGCCGGCTGGCTGGAACACGCGAAGAAGGTTGTGGACGATTTTCCGCGTTTCCTGGATGAGTATGAGGCGCTGCTGGCGGGCAATGAGATTCTGATGGCGCGCACCCAGGGGGTGGGGGTACTGAGCCCTGAGCTGGCGGTGAGCGCCGGCATTACCGGACCCATGCTGCGCGCCAGCGGCGTGAACTACGACATCCGCAAGGTAGACAAGTACGGCATCTATGACCGTTTTGCCTTCCGCGTGCCGCTGGGCGACCACGGCGACGTGTATGACCGCTACATGATCCGTCTGCTGGAGATGCGCGAGACGGTGAAGATTCTGCAGCAGGCGCTCCGCGATCTGCCCGAGGGGCCGATCATGGACCCGAAGACGAAGGTGCGGAACTTCCGCCCCAAGCCGGGCGAGGCCTATGGCCGCATTGAATCGCCCAAGGGCGAACTTGGGTTCTATCTGGTGAGCGATGGCTCGCCCACGCCGTACCGCTACCGCGTGCGTCCGCCGAGCCTGGTGAACCTGACGGTGCTGGAAGAGATGTGCCTGGGACACAATGTGGCTGACGTGGTAGTGATCCTGGGCAGTGTAGACATTGTGCTGGGCGAGGTGGACCGCTGATGACCATCCTGCGGAGGACAAACCATGCTCGGTGAAGGCATTCTGAAAGGCCTGGCGGTCACGGCGAAGAATTTCTTCGGCAGCTATGTGAGCAAGCAGCGGCTGACCACGCTGCAGTATCCGGAAGAGCGGCTGCCGCAGATTGAGGCGACGCGGGATTTTCCCTTCCTGGTCTATGACGGCACCGACGCGGAGCAGGGATTGCGCTGCGTGAGCTGCCATATCTGCGAGAAAGAGTGCCCGCCGAAGTGCATTCTGATCGAGAAGAGCACTGACAAGAAGCCGGACGCTGTAGGCAAGATGCAGTTCTATCCGGCGAGGTTCGATATTGATATTTCGGTCTGCATGAGCTGCCAGATCTGCGTGGAGGTCTGTCCCTTCGACGCCATCAAGATGGATGTGGTCTACGACCTGAGCTCGCACGACCGCTTTGGCGGCCTGATGCTGGACAAACAGAAACTGTCAAAGTCCAACGAATACTACCGGCAGATTCATCCGACGGAGGCCGCGGCCGTGGATGCTGCGCTGGCCGAGGAGCGGGCGAAGGTGGCAGCCAAGGCAAAAGCAGCGGCTGAAGCTGCGGCAGCCAGGGCAGCCGCTGCGGCGCAGGCGTCAGGCGGTGGAGCATGATGACGCGGGTGCAGATGGTCGATCAGATCTTCGTCATTGCGAAGCACAGTCTGCTGGCGCATGTACCGGCAATGTGGCAGCCGTTGTGCTCTGCTGTGCTCTCGGTTGTGCCGGTGATGATTGTCTTTCCGCTGCTGTTTGCCATCACGACCATCCTGGAGCGCAAGGGACTGGCGCGGCAGCAGAATCGTTTTGGCCCGAACCGCGTGGGGCCCTGCGGCATTCTGCAGCCCATTGCGGATGGCGTGAAGTCGCTGACCAAGGAAGATATTGTGCCGCGCAGCGCGGACCAGATGGTGCATCTGCTGGCTCCTCTGCTGCTGGTCACAGCGGCGTTTCTGGGCTATGCCGTGCTGCCCATCGGGCGGAACATGGTCATCACGGACATGAACGGCGGCGTGCTGTTCTTCTTTGCCATCAGTTCGCTGGTGGAGCTGGCTGTGTTCATGGCAGGATGGTCAAGCCGCAGCAAGTATTCTCTGTTCGGCGCCATGCGCGCCATCGCGCAGATGATCAGCTATGAGGTGCCGCTGGTGCTGGCGGCGATTGTGGTCATCATGGCGGCGGGCACGCTCTCCACGGTCAGCATTGTGAACCTGCAGGCGAGCTATACAGGCATCTTTCCGCACTGGTTCGTCTTTACGCCGTGGGGATTCACCGGTTTTGCGCTGTTTATGATCGCGGCCACGGCGGAATCCAACCGCTCGCCGTTCGATCTGCCGGAGGGTGAGTCGGAGATCATCGCCGGATATTACATTGAGTATTCCGGCTTCAAGTTTGCGCTGTTCTTCCTGGGCGAATACCTGGGCATGATGGCGACCAGCGCCATGGCGATCACGCTCTTCCTGGGCGGATGGAGCGCACCGTTCTCGTTCCTGACGTGGATACCGTCGTACGTGTGGTTCTTCGCCAAGCTGGTGGCGCTGATCTGCGGCTTCATCTGGATTCGCGGCACGCTGCCGCGCCTGCGCATGGACCAGCTCATGAACTTCTCCTGGAAGTTCATTCTGCCCATGACGCTGCTGAATATCATTGCCGCCGGGGTGTGGCGCTTTATGCCCGGCGGGCCGCTGCGCTGGCTGGTGTGCAGTGCGCTGATCGCTGGACCATTTATCGTGCTGGGACGGGCTACGTCGTGGCAGGGAAAGGGCGTGGCCGTGCGCAAGTATCGCTATGCGGAGTGAGCTGGTGACGAACGTCACAGCTTGCCCCGGCAGCAGCGTGAAAGATTATAACCGGCCCCAAAGATCGAAATGACAATTACCTTTCTCATCCTTGCCGCAGTGACGATTGCCGGAATGGCCGCAGCCATGGGCCTGCGCAATCTGATTCACTGCGTGCTGGCGCTGACGCTGGGCTTTGTTGGCCTGGCGGCGCTCTATCTGCAGCTCAATGCGCAGTTCGTCGGCTTCACGCAGATACTGGTCTACATCGGCGGCGTGGCCATTCTGGCGGTGTTCGCCATCATGACCACGCAGAGCGCGGAGCCGGTGGCACATCCGGGCAGCGCGGCATACTGGATTACGGGCAGCGCAGTGGCTGCGGGAGTATTCGCCGTGCTGGCATGGGCGATTTGCGGCAGCGGAACTCATGCGCGCGCGCTGCCGGCGCAGATTGATGTTCCGGCGCAGCAGATCGGTTTTGCCCTGATGCGCAGCTATGTGCTGCCGCTGGAGATTATGGGCCTGTTGCTCACCGTGGCGCTGATTGGCGCGGTGGTGGTGGCTACGCCGGTCAGGAAGGGTGAGCTATGAGTCCCCTGTCGAGTTATCTGCTGCTCTCTGCGCTGCTGTTTTCCATCGGTCTGGCCGGTGCGCTTTCACGGCGCAGCGCCATTCTGGTATTGATCGGCATTGAGCTGATGCTGAATGCGGCGAATTTGAATTTGATTGCATTCTGGCGCTATGGGCCGAGGCCTGAAGTGCTGACTGGCGTGATGTTTGCCGTGTTTTCCATCACGGTGGCGGCGGCTGAAGCGGCCGTCGGGCTGGGGCTGATTCTGGCAATGTACCGCCATTCCAAATCTACTGATCTGGATCAGATGACATCCATGAGGGGCTAGACGCACGAGCGAATTTTCTGCGCAGCCGCATGGCTGTGCTAACCATAACCTGCTAACCGCAATGCTGAGAGTGGAATGACCTGGATCGTACGCAATCTCTGGCTGATACCCGCGCTGCCCATGCTGGCAGCGGGTGCGAGCGCCCTGCTGAAGCAGGGAAGCCGCAGGCTGGCGGCATCGCTGGCGATTGGGTCGATGAGTGCTTCGTTCCTGCTGGCGCTGTGTGCGTTCGCGCATGTGCTGCGGTCGGGCGGCGTGGAGGTCTGCAACTTCGGCTGGCTGCGGTTTGGCAACGAGTGGCTGCGGCTGGGATGGATGCTGAATCCGCTGACGGCCGTGATGCTGGTGATGGTGACGTTCGTCGGGCTGCTGATTTTTATCTATAGCGTCGGCTATATGGAGCACGACGAAAACTTCACGCGCTTCTTCTGCTTTCTGGCGCTCTTCGCAGGCGCCATGCTGGGCGTGGTGATTGCGAACAGTCTGCTGCTGCTCTTTATGTGCTGGGAGATCGTGGGCCTGACGTCGTATCTGCTGATCGGATTCTGGTACGCGAATCCGAAGGCGGCGGCGGCGGCGAAGAAGGCGTTCATCGTAACGCGCATCGGCGATCTGGGATTCTTTCTGGGCATGATGTGGCTCTATGCGCAGAGCGGCACGCTGCTCTTCTACGATGGCGGCGCAGGCTGCATGGAACAGGCGGCGCTGGCGCACATGGTGGCGGTGACTACGGCCTTTGGCATGACGGCTGCAACAGGGATTGCGCTGCTGATCTTCTGCGGGGCAGCGGGTAAATCCGGCCAGGTGCCGCTGCATGTGTGGCTGCCGGATGCGATGGAAGGCCCGACGCCGGTGAGCGCGCTCATTCACGCCGCGACCATGGTGGCAGCGGGCGTTTTTCTGGTGGCGAGAATCTATCCCCTGATGAGTGCTCATGTTGGACTTGCACTGACGCCGACAACGGCGCTGCAGGTGGTGACGTGGGTGGGCGCGGTGACAGCGGTCTTTGGCGCGGTGATCGCGGTGGCGCAGTGGGACATCAAGCGCATCCTGGCGTATTCGACGATATCGCAGCTTGGCTACATGATGATGGGCATCGGCGTGGGCGGCGTGGCGGTGGGCATGTTCCATCTCATCACGCACGCGTTCTTCAAGGCGCTGCTGTTTCTTGGCGCGGGCTCGGTGATTCACGGCTGCAGCGGCGAGCAGGACATCCGCCGCATGGGCGGGCTGCGGAAGTACATGCCCGTTACCTTCGCGGCTTATACCGTGGGTATGCTGGCGCTGTGCGGTTTTCCGCTTTTCTTCTCCGGCTTCTGGAGCAAGGATGAGATTCTCCACGCGGCGCATGGCTGGAGCGTGTCGCAAACGCCGTTTTACCTGGGCGCATTCGGCGCGCTGCTGACGGCCTTCTACATGACGCGGCAGATGTACTACGTGTATGCGGGAACGTGGCGGCTGGCTCCGGCAGAGGGCACTGCGCATCCGCCCACGCAGCCTGCGGACAGCACGGCTGATTCTGAGACCAACATGCATCACGTCGAGCAGGGCGATAGCCCGGTGCAGACGGGCGCGGGCATTGTGCATCATCCGCATGAGAGCCCCGCGGTGATGACCATCCCGCTGGTGATTCTTGCCGCGTTCGCTGTGCTGCTGGGCTTCCTGGGCACGCCGGCGTGGCCGTGGTTCCAGGCGTTTCTGGATGGGCAGCATGTTGCGCTGGATTTTGCAGCGTTCCATGGCGATGGTCTGCTGGCAGTGATGCTGTCGTCTTCGCTGATCGTATTTGCAGGGCTCGGTGCGGGCTGGTGGTTCTATGGGCGCAAGCCGATTGTGAGCGAAGCTGCGCCGGATGCGGTGGGCGCGCTGCAGCCCGGAATTTTCACGCTGCTGGGCAATGCGTTCTACGTGGATGCGTTGTACCGTATGACGGTGCAGCGGCTGAATGCGTGGTGGGCGCGTGCCTGTGCGTGGATGGATCGCTGGCTGTGGAACAGCATGGTGCAGACGGTACGGTACGCTGTGCTGATACTGGCGCACGTGGATAATTTTGTGGATACGACGGTAGTGAATGGCGGCTTTGATGAAGGCTGCGAAAGCGTGACGGTGGGCGGGCATATTCTTTCCCTGCTGCAGAGCGGGCGCGTGCAGAGTTACATGCGGATGATAGGCTGTGCGCTGATTGCGCTGGTCATCTTCCTGATATGGAGTGCGCGATGAACGGCTGCCCCTGCATCAGCGTGCTGACCGCCATCCCCGTGATTGGCGCGGTAGTGGTGCTGCTCGCGCGCAACCGCAACCGGCGCATGACGCGCTGGCTGGCGCTCGGCTTCAGCCTGCTGTCACTCGCGATGACGCTGCTGATATGGCATTACTTCAACAGCGCCTCCGGTGCGATGCAGTTTCAGGAGCAGCACGCGTGGGTGGCCATGCTGGGGGCGGAGTACCGTGTCGGCATCGACGGGCTGGGGCTGCTGATGCTTCTTCTCTCGGCGATCGTGGTGCCCATCGCCATGGCGGCTTCGTGGCAGATTGAAGACCGCGTACCGCTCTACTTTTCGCTGGTGCTGCTGCTGCAGGCCTGCCTGTTCGGCACCTTTACCGCGCTGAACTTCTTTCACTGGTTCATCTTCTGGGAGCTGGGTCTGATCCCGGCCTTCTTTCTGATTAAGATATGGGGCGGACCGAAGCGCACGGCGGCGGCGACGCAGTTTCTGGTGTATACGATGGTGGGCAGCGTGGCCATGCTGCTCTCGTTCCTTGCACTCTTCCTGGCGGTGCACACGTTCGATTTCGCAACCCTGGCGCAACTGGCACAGGGCGGGCAACTGATGCCGGCGGTGGTGGCCAAGCTGAGCACGCACCGGTTGATTCCGCATCACCTTGCGATGTGGATCTTCGCGGGCGTCTTCCTCGGCTTCGCGGTTAAGGTGCCGATCCTCCCGTTCCACACCTGGCTGCCGATTGCCTACAGCGAGGCGCCGACGGGCACCACGATTCTGCTTACAGGTGCAATGTCGAAGATGGGGCTGTACGGCATCCTGCGCATCCTGCTGCCAATCTTCGGTGAGCAGATGCAGCGCGTATCGACGCCGCTGCTCTGGATGGCGGTGGCCACGATCGTGCTGAGCGGCTACTCGGCGCTGGCGCAGAAAGATATGAAGCGCATCTTCGCGTACTCGTCTATCAATCACCTGGGATACTGCCTGCTGGCGATATTTGCCGTGGTGAAATTTACGGGTAACGATGCCGGTCTGCTGACGCAGAAGTACGCTGCCATGAATGGCGCGATGCTGCAGATGTTCAACCACGGACTGACGGCGGCGGCGGTGTTCTGGTTCATCGCCCTGCTGGAAAAGCGCAGCGGCGGTCTGCAGGGGCGCAACGATTTCGGCGGCCTGCGCAAAGTGGTTCCGGTGATGGCCGGGCTGATGGGGATCGCACTGTTCTCCTCGCTCGGGCTGCCCGGGCTGAATGGATTTGTGGGTGAGTTCCTGATCTTCAAGGGTGTATTCCCGCTGGCTGGTTGGGCGGCGGCGCTGAGCGTGCTTGGGCTGCTGGTAACGGCGGTCTTTATCCTGGGCGTGATCCAGCGGGTCTTTACCGGGCAGCTCAATCCGCGGTGGGCTGCAATGCCTGATTTGACCACGGCGGAGCGCATGGCGCTGGCGCCGGTGATTGCGCTGATGTTTGCCGTAGGCCTGTATCCGCAGATGCTGCTCGCCATGGTGAACAGCACGGCAATGCAGATTGTGCAGCAAGTAAGGTTGGCGTTCTGATGATGGTGGCCTGGACGATCTACATCTCGTTTCTTGGCGCACTGGCGCTGCTGCTGATGCCGAAGGGTAATGCGGCCGCGGCGCGCATAGTCGCGCTGCTGACGGCGCTGGCCGGCTTCGCGCTGGCGCTGGCGGCGTTCTGCACGCACCGCAGCGGTGAGATGCTGACGGTCACGCGCGTGCCGTGGATTCCGTCGCTGGGCATCGAGTATCACCTTGCGGCCGACGGCATCAGCCTGACCCTGGTGCTGCTGACCGGCGTGATCGCCGTGGCGGGCATCCTGTTCTCGTGGAACGTCGCTCTGCGCACGCAGGAGTTCTTCGCGTTCTATCTTCTGCTCATCGGCGCGGTGTACGGCGTCTTCCTCAGTTACGATCTCTTCCTTCTGTTTGTGTTCTACGAGATCGTGATCATTCCGAAGTATTTTCTCATCGCGATCTGGGGCTCGACGCGGCGCGAGTATGGGGCGATGAAGCTGGCGCTGTACTCCTTTGTGGGCAGTGCGATGGTGCTGATCGGGCTGATTGCGGCGTTTGTTGTGTCGGGCGCGAAGAGCATGGCGCTGGGCGATCTGGCGGGCTATGCCTTCCCCGCACACTTCCAGATGTGGGCGTTTCCGCTGGTGTTTGTGGGCTTCGGGATTCTGGCCGGCCTGTGGCCGTTCCACACCTGGGCTCCGACGGGCCATGTGGCCGCGCCCACCGCTGCTTCCATGCTGCTGGCCGGCGTGGTGATGAAGCTGGGCGCGTACGGCTGCCTGCGCGTGGCCATGACGCTCTTCCCGCTGGGCCTGAATTCGTGGGGCTTCCATGTGCTGGGGCTGGGTTCGTGGCGCGATGTATTTGCGGTGCTGGCGGTGATTGGCATTGTGTATGGCGCGATGGTGGCGCTGGTGCAGCGCGATTTCAAATTCGTGATCGGCTACTCCAGTGTGAGCCACATGGGATTCATTCTGCTGGGTCTGATGACGCTGAACCAGATTGGCTTGTCGGGCGCGGTGCTGCAGATGGTATCGCACGGCATTCTGGCCGGACTGATGTTCGCCGTGGTGGGCCGCATGGTCTACGAGCGTACGCACACGCGCGACCTGAAGATACTGAGCGGCTTCAATCTGAATCATGCGATTCCGTTTGCCGCGGTCGTCTTCGTCATCGCAGGCATGGGAAGCATGGGGCTACCGGGCCTGAGCGGTTTTGTGGCTGAGATGATGATCGTCATCGGCGCGTGGCGCGCCTTTCCGCTGCTGGCGGTGTGCGTCGGCGTGGGCATTGTGGTGGGCGTGGCCTATATCTGGCGCGCCATGCAGAAGGCATTCTTCGCTGAGCCGGAGATGGTGCTGGAGACGCACGAACCGCTGGCTGCAATTTCTATTCCTGAGAAGCTGGGTGCGATGATCCTGATTGCTGCGAGCGTGGCTGTGGGCCTGTATCCGCAGATGCTGCTGCGGGTGATTGTGCCTGCGCTGAACTCACCGCTGTTTGAGGGGCTGCGAAAGGGGAACTGGCAATGAGTGCATTCCATAATGCCCTGTTCCAGCTTGCGCTGCCGGAGATCATTCTGGCGGTGGCGGCGCTCGCCGTGCTCTCAGTGGATCTGCTGGTGCTGCGTACGCGGGCGATCCGCGTACGGGCTGCCGTGGCCACGGCTTTGGCGTCAGGCGGATGCGCACTGGCCATGGTACGCATCTTCTTTGCGGCACACTCCGCCAATGTAATGGACGGCATGTTGCTGGCGACTCCGCTCATTCAACTGGTGCAGGTCGCGCTGCTGCTGATGGCCATTCTTACGCTGTATGTCGCGGTTGATTCCACCTTCAGCGAGCATGTGGGCGAATTCATATTGATCGTGCTGCTGGCCACCGCGGGCATGATGTTCATGGTCGCCTCGCACAATGTGCTGGTGATCTTCGTCTCGCTGGAGCTGGTGAGCCTGGCGCTGTATGTGATGACGGGCTTTGACAAGCGCAGTCCGCGCTCTGCGGAAGCGGCACTGAAGTATTTTCTCTTCGGCGGCATGTCTGCCGGCTTCCTGCTCTACGGATTCAGCCTGCTCTACGGCCTGTCAAACTCCACCAATCTTTCGCAGATCGCGCTGGCAGTGCAGGGCAGGCCGTTGAACCCGCTGCTCATCATCGCGCTGGTGACAACGGTGATCGGTTTCGGGTTCAAAGTTGCCGCAGCTCCGTTGCACTTCTGGGCGCCGGACGCCTATGAAGGCGCGCCGCTGCCGGCTGCAGCGTTCATCGCCTCCAGTTCAAAGATCGCCAGCTTCTTCACGTTCTACACCGTGATGACGCTGGGCTTCGCGGGCGTGGAAGGGGTGGCATGGCCGCATGGTTCGGCCGGCTGGGTGCCGATGCTGGCGCTGGTCGCCGCTGCCTCCATGATTCTGGGCAACGTGGCGGCGCTGGCGCAGAGCAGCGTGCGCCGCTTGCTGGCGTACTCGGCTGTTGGCCACGCGGGCTACATGCTGCTGGCGATTGTGAGCCACAGCCAGACGAGCCTCGCGGCGCTGATCTACTACGTCATCACCTATGCCTTGACCACGCTGGGCGCGTTTGCCGCTGTGGGCGTGGTGCAGGAGGCCACAGGCGGCGATCAGTTGAACGATTTCGACGGCCTGAGCCGCCGCTCGCCGGTGCTGTCAGCCTGTCTGTTCATCTTCCTGCTGTCGCTGGCCGGAATCCCGCCGCTCGCCGGCTTCTTTGGCAAGTTTTATCTCTTCTTCTCCGCGCTGCAATCGGCTCCGCGTCCGCTGGGGCTGATCTGGCTGGTGGCGCTGGCCATCGCCATGAGCGCGGTTTCACTCTACTACTATCTGCAGGTATTGAAGCGGGTGTACGTTACGCCGCCCGCCGCGGACGCGCAGAAGATTTGCGTGCCATGGCTGAGGATGGCGGTCGTCGTCTCACTGGCGGCGGCTACGCTGCTGCTGGGTGCGGCGCCGCATATCCTGCTGCGCTGGATTCTGCTGGCCGGTGTGCAGTAACTTTTGCTGAGGAGCAGCACCCATCCAAAAAACAAATTACCTGCTGACCTTCATCAGGATGAGCGGCTTCGCATCGGTGCCCGGTGTGTTGGGGTCGGGCGCGACGATGTAGATGTCTCCGTTGGTGGGGTCCAGCGCCAGGGTGCGGCCTTTGGGCGCGGTGGCCACGGTTTGCACCAGCTGGAACTTATTCGGCGTAACTTCCTGCACAATGCTGAGCGTGCCGGTGTCGCCATTGGAGCTGAAGGCGAGCTTCTGTGCGGCGTCAAAGACGGCAGCATCAGGCCCCTGGCCGATGGGGATGGCGGCAACCTGCTTGCCCCTGGGCAGCTCGGTCACTACCATGCGGCCATTGTCGCAGACGGAAAATGCGCGCATTGACGCAATATCAATCGCCTGGCCGGAGGGCCCTTTGCAGCCGTTGAAGGTCCAGGTATCCACGATCTTATTGCGCGAGGCATCAATGCGGATGAGTTGATCGAGATCTTCAATATTGTCGTAGATGAAGCCCGTGCCGTCGGCGACAGGGTACTCAGGTCTTCCGGGCAGCGGAACCGTTGCGAGCACGGTGTTGGTCGCGGGATCGATGATGGAAAGCTCTTTGCTCTTGCCGCAGAAGACGAAGAGGTGCCCAGTCACCGGCTCCAGCACCATGGCGTCTGGCCCTTCGCCCACGGCGATGCTGCCGGTCTGCTGCAACGTGGCGCGGTCCATGATGCGAACTTCATTGGCGCCGCCGTCAGAGACATATGCCGTCTTGCCGTCGGGCATCAGCACGATGCCGTGGATACGATTCATGCCGCCCATGGTGCCCGTCACGGTGCCACTCTTCGTATCGAATACCAGCACCTTATCGCCCTGCGCGATATAGAGCGTGTGGGTTGCGGGGTCCAGCGTGAGGTAGTCCCAGTGGCCGGTCACGCCGAGCTCGTACGTGTGCGCCACATGATAGCTGGCGGCAGCTTGTGCCTGCGGCGGCACGGTAAAGAGCAGAGAGAGGACAAGCAACAGCGGAAAGACCGAAGGGCGCAACCGGATCATAGGGTGTCCTGGCAGGGCAGATGGATGCAGCAGCCATTCTATGCTGATACGGCCAGGGAAGTAACCGGCACGTCGTAGGGAATGAAGACGGTGAAGACCGTGCCATGATCTTCAGGCGCTACGGAGCTGACGACGTTCAGTTTGCCGCCGCGCGATTGCACCAGTTGCTGCACTACCCACAGTCCGATACCGGTGCCGGAGCGGGTGCGCGTGGTGAAGAAGGGCTCAAAGATGTGAGGCAGATTCTCAGTGGCAATTCCTATACCGGTATCTTCCACTGTGATCTCCAATCCTTTTGCATCCTCGCGCTCACCGGGGCGGAGCGCCACCCGCAGCGAGCCGCCGTCGGGCATGGCATGGATCGAGTTGACGATCAGGTTGGACACCACCTGCATCATCTCTCCGCGATTTATCGTGATGGGCGGGAGCGCGGCGGCATAGTCATGCTCAATCTTGATGTGATGGCGCTCAATGCGCAGCTGGTACAGCCGGATCACATCCTCCAGCAGCGCACCCATGTCCGCTTCCATGGGGGCAGTGTTGTCGCGATAAAAGCCGAGCGTCCGCTTGGCGATGTGGGAGACGCGGGCCAGTTCTTCTTCCGCAATGCGCAGGTACTCCGAGACGTCTCCGGGCAGATCCGGCGAGAGCCGCGACAGATAGATGAGGTTGAAGACAGACTCCAGTGGATTATTAATCTCGTGCGCAATGTTCGCAGCCATGCGCCCGGTAGCGGCAAATTTTTCCGATTGCACCAGCAGCGCCTGCATCTGCTTGTGCCGGGAGATGTCGCGGGCGATCTTTGACGCGCCAATGATGCGACCGTCGCGGCCCCGGATGGGCGAAATGGTCAGGAAGACGTCAACCGGCTCGCCGTTCTTGCGCATACGCGTCGTTTCATAGTGCTCGATCTTTTCACCGGCTGCGATGCGGGCCAGGATGATGGATTCCTCATGATGCAGCTCGGGCGGCACCAGGCGAAGGATGGACTGGCCTACAATTTCGACGGCGCTGTATCCGAAGAGCCGCTCCGCGCCGCTATTCCAGCTATTGATGATGCCGGTCAGGTCTTTACTGAGGATGGCGTCTTCTGACGATTCCACAATGGCGGCCAGCCGTGAACGCAGTTCATCGCCGCGCTGGCGCTCGGTAATGTCGCGCGCGAATTTTGATGCGCCGATAATGCGGCCTTCGCGGTCGCGAATCGGAGAGAGTGTGAGCGAGACCTGGATGCGCTCGCCGTTCTTGCGCAGGCGCACGGTCTCATAGTGCTCAATGCGCTCGCCCGCGCGCAACCGGCTCATGATGGTGATCTCTTCGCTGTGGCGCTCCGGAGGAATGATCTGCAGGATGGAGTGGCCAATCATCTCAGACGCGGAGTAGCCGAAGATGCGCTCGGCGGCGGAGTTCCACGTGGTCACAATGCCGTTCAGGTCTTTGCTGACAATGGCATCGTGAGAGGAATCTACCAGCGCCTCTAAAAGGGAACGCGAGCTCTCACTACTGCTGGTGAAAGGCGACGTATCCAATGCTGGCCGTGTATAACTCAAGCTCATACCCATGGAAAATGTACGATCATCTCGAAATTTAGATGCGCACAGCCGGTTGTCGGTATGTCTAGCCATTCTAAAGATTTGCGGCTGCCGGGGAATAAAATATAGGGGTGGAATGAGAGTAAAATTGGGCAATTATGACGATTTGCAGAGGTTGCACAGAAGGGGCCGGGGCGCGGTGTATCTTGCTGATATTGCTCGCCTCTTGCGGTATGTTGGGCGCTCAATCCAAGCCGGCGGTGGTGCCCGATGTCACCCTTGCGCCGCCATCCGGCACGGCAGTGGCCGCGCAGGTACTGGACCCGCAGGCTGAGCCGGCGCTCTCTGCCGCGGCGAAGCTTCAGCTTATCCGGCAGCACATTAAGTATGTCTTTGTGCTCTTCCAGGAGAACCGCGCCTTCGATTTTTATTTCGGCAGCTACCCTGGCGCCGACGGCCTATACGCCGGGCCGCAGGGGCCGTATCCGCCGGCGAGCGTCCCGGGATTTACGCAGAAGATCGTAAATACTGACGGAACCGTGGCGACGATTACGCCCTTTAGAATTCCGGCGACGATTAAAGATGCAGCCGGCAAGATTGTTCCCCTCTACCCGGCAGATATTGCCTCCGTCAATCACAGCCACGTGGGGGTCGCCCGCAAGCTTGCGCTGGATGCGCAGGGAGTGGCGCAGAACACGGAGTATGCGTTGACTGAAGAGGGGGTAACGCTGAAGGACGGAAAGCCTTCGCACGCGCCCACGCTGGAGCGCAAGCAGTTTGGCGAACTGGTGATGGCGCATGTGGATTGTGACACCGCGCCGTTTCTGTGGCGCTTCGCTGACCGCTTCACGCTCTTCGATCACTTCATGGACACCATTGTGGGCCCGTCCACACCGAACGCGATTGCGATGATCTCCGGCCAGGGTGGTGAGACCCAGTGGATGCTGCATCCGGAGGAGGCGGACAAAGGCGGCCAGAGCAAAAATGCTACCGTCCCTATGCTGGCCGACCCGCAACCCTTCTGGGGTTCGCCGCTGGACAAGGAAGACCGGCTGAAGATGCCGCAGGCGGTGAAGCCGTTTAGCGGCATCAGCAAAAATCTTACGTTTGCAAGCCTGCCGCTCTCCTTCATGGGAACGGATATCCGCAAGACAACCGCCGCGGATTTTGATCCTGCATTTGACCTGCCCGACGTGCAGGAAGACATTGCAAAGATTGCCGGCCACGGCGTGAATGCGGTGAACTGGGGCTGGTATCAGCAGGGCTACGATCATGAGCGGAACGATGCCAAGGGCGTCGCGTCGCACACGGGATATGTGGCTCACCACAATGCGCCGCAATACTTTGGCTATGTCGCGAACAATCCCATCGCCAGCACGCACATGCACGGGCTCAGCGAGTTCTTTGCGGATCTGAAGGCGAAGAGATTGCCGGCCTCAGGCGTGTTCTATGTGCGCGGAGGGTACGGCAACATTGAAGGCTGGCACCCGCAGGATCCGAACCCGAGGTTAGCCGCGGTGTTCAACGGCAACGACGACCATCCCGGCTACTCTGACACGCAGATATCTGAAGCGCTGCTGGCGCAGGAGATCAGTGCGATCGCGCGGAGTCCGTACTGGAGCGAGAGCGCCATCATCATCACCTATGATGAATCGGATGGACTCTTCGATCATGCGCAGCCGCGCATTCGCTCGCACGATGCGGCCGGGTTGCCGCTGGAGCAAGGGCCGCGTATTCCGGCCATTGTCATTTCGCCCTACTCGGTCGCGCATGGTGTCTCACATGTGCCGTCGGAGCATAGCTCCATCATTAAATTCGTCGATGAGCTATTCGGCCTGATTCCGCTGGCCGATCTGCCGGATGAGGAGCGCGCGCGGCAGATTGGCGCGGAGAAGTTCGGCCAGAACAACCTTGGCCCGGCAGACGACAAAGTGGAAGGCGTCGGCGATATGACCACCGCCTTTGACACGCTGCGGCTGCAGGGCAAAGCTGCGCCGCTTCCCGCGGATTACGCCGTGATTCCCGAGCGCGAGATCAATACATTCCCGCACGAAGGCGGACAGGGTTGTAAGGCGCTCGGCATCACGCCGACGGACAGCGGCTTGCCGAATCCCGTGCCACTCGATTTCAATCCGCGGCCCATCACCAGCCCCGGTATTCCGGCAGCCGGAGGATGGACGCCGTGAGGCCTGCGCTTGCCCTGGCTCTGCTTGCGCTCGGCGCAGTGGCGGCGCGCGCCGAATCGACCCTGGCTCACGTGCGTGCGGCGGGTGCGCTGCGCTGCGGCGTGGATGTTGCGCAAGCGGAGTACTCCACCAGCGACGATCATGGCGGGCGCGAAGCATTTGACGGCGACCTGTGCCGTGCCGTGGCTACGGCAGTGCTGGGTGAGAATGCAACGATTGTGATCCAGAAATTTCCCGATGACCGGAGCAGCATGGATGCGCTCGCGCACGGTGACGTGGACCTGCTGCCAACGCTGACAGATGACTTCACTCATGCAGCGCACCCCGGCATTGGATTTACCCGGCCTGTGTTGTGGGACGGCGTTGGATTTCTGGTATTGGGCAATCAGCCTGCGATGCGTGCAAGGCAGTTGAGCGGAAAGAAGGTCTGCTTCATCGCTGAGACCACGGTCGAGGAAAGCGTGCGCGCATGGTTCGGCCGCGAGCATCTGGATTTTCTGCCGTTTCCGTTTCAGGAAGAGGGCGAGATGGATGCGGCATTCGCCACCCGCAACTGCACCGCACTCGCCGGCGACAGGACGCGGCTGGCGGAGGCGCGCGCGGCACTTGCCCGCCATGGCCGCGCAGCGACCCTGCTGCCGGAGCAGATCTCGCAGGACCCGCTGGCGGCCGCTTTTCGCAATGACGATGCGCAGTGGGCGGCCATTGTGAACTGGGTGATGGAAGCGCTGGTGCAGGCGGAAGCGAGCGGCGTAACCCGTGCAAACGTGACCACGCTGGCAGAGAAGCAGACCAATGGCGGCGGCGCTGAACTGCGCGTGCTGCTGGGCAAATCGCAGCAGGCGGGCAGGGTGTTGGGGCTGGAGAATGACTGGGTGGTGCGGACCATCCAGGCCACCGGAAACTACGGCGAGATATACCAGCGCGACCTCGGCAGCGGTTCTGCGCTGCAACTGCCGCGAGGCGAAAATAATCTGGTGCAGCACGGCGGCGCGATGCTGCCGCTGCCCTGGAAGTAGCTAGCGATTCATCGCGCTGTGCAACGGCAGTTCGCGCGAGGATGGCCCGGCGTAAAACTCAAACTTGCCTGCAGGAATCCGCCACGCATTCTTTGCCACGTCGAAGATCGAGAGCAGACGCGGATCGATCGTGAGGCTCACCGTCTTTGCCTCGCCCGGATTCAGCGTGACGCGTTCAAATCCGGCCAGCCGCTTGAAGTTCTCGCCCGGCACCTGCGCGTAGAGCTCGGCAATCTCTGTGCCCGCGCGCTTGCCCGTGTTTTTTACGGTCAACGTGGCGGAGAGATGGGCTGCGTCCACCGTCAGCGCCGAGTAGGCATAGCTGGTGTACGACAGGCCGAATCCAAACGGGAAAAGCGGCTGCTTGTCTTCGGAATCGAACCACTTGTAGCCGACGCGCGCGCCTTCACTGTAGGTCGCGTCAAAAGATTGGCGTGCCGGTTTCTCTCCGGCGGCATGGATGGCATGGTCGCGCTCGCTGCCGAAGAGCAACGGATGCGGCAGGTCGGCTTCGCTGCGTGCGAAGGTGGCGGGCAGCTTGCCGGAGGGATTCACGGTGCCGAAGAGAATGTCAGCCAGTGCCTGTGCGCCGCCGATGCCGGGATACCAGGCCTCCACGATGCCGGCAACACGATCGGCCCACGGCATGGTGACCGGGCCGCCGGATTCAATCACCACGATGGTATGCGGATTTGCCGCAGCGACGGCATCTACCAGCGCATCCTGATGGTTGGGCAGCGAGAGCGATGCTGCATCTTTGTCTTCGTGCAGGTACTGCGTGACGAAGACGATGGCAACGTCAGCGGCGGCGGCAAAGTGCGCAGCGGCGGCAGGGTCTGCGCCGTCGTTGAAAGCAACCTGCGCCTGGGGCGCGTGTTCGCTGATGCAGCGCAGCGGCACAGAAGGGAAGTAGACGGGCTGGCCCCACTTCGACGGGCCGGGGTCATGGTTCAGGGCATTGCCGCCGGGCGCATCCACCTGCGCAGAGCCGCCGCCGGAGAGAACGCCCACATCCGCATGGCCGCCGATGATGGCGATGGATTTCACGCCGGGCGTCAGCGGCAACACATCGTGCGCATTGCGCAGCAGCACCATGCTCTCTGCGGCAATGTGGCGCGCGTCATCGCGCCCGCGGAAGGGATCGACGACGGAACGTACCGGCGGATCGTCAATCACTCCGGCTGCAAACATGCTGCGCAGAATACGGTGCACCATATCGTCGAGCCGCGCCATGGGAACCTGCGAGCTGAGGACGGCATCTTCCAGCGGCTGACCGAAGTAGCCTTTGCCGTCGAAGCGGCTCGGCTGTTCCATGTCGAGTCCGGCCAGAGCCGCCTTCGTGGTGCTGTGCGTTGCTTCCCAGTCAGAGAGAACGAATCCGGGGAACTTGAAATCACGCTTCAGAACCTTGTTGAGCAGGTAGTCGTTCTGGCACGCATAGTCGCCATTTACCAGGTTGTAGGAGCACATCACGCCGGAGGGCTGCGCCAGACCGATCGCGATTTCAAACGCCAGCAGATCCGATTCGCGCATGGCCTGCTCGCCGATCACGGCATTCACCACGGTGCGCCCCGTCTCCTGATCGTTCAGCGCATAGTGCTTGATGTCACTCATGACGTGCTGCGACGCCACACCGCGCTCCAGCATTCCGGTCATGGTGCCGGCCAGCAGAGGATCTTCTCCGGCGTATTCAAAGTTGCGGCCGTTGCGCGGCTCGCGCATAAGGTTTACGCCGCCGCCGATGGACATGTTGAACCCCTGCGCGCGCAGTTCCCGCCCAATCACCTGGCCATAGAGAAGCGCGGCCGCCGGGTCCCAGCTGGCAGCTGCGCCCAGCGTGGAAGGCAGCAGGGTAGCATAGCGGCTCTGCAGCGCGGCCATGCGTACGCCTACGGCGGAGTCAGCCAGATTGATTCCGGGAATGCCGAGCCGCGCAATGCCGCGCACAAAACCGGCGCCGGAGTTTGAGCCTTCAGGAATTGGATCGCCCGTATGCAGCACGCCCCAGCCTGTGCCGTGGACCAGCTGAATCTTTTCTTCCAGCGTCAACTCTTTCACCACCAGGTCAGCACGCACATCGGGGGAGAGCGCAGGGTTCTGCCACGGATGCTGCGGAGCGGTCTGCGCGGAGCCCAATGCGGATGCGGCAAGAGCGCTTAGAAAAACGATTTTGTAGATGGAAATGCGACGGGCCGCGAGATTCATATTGCCCATAATTGTAGCTTCCGAAGAGGGCTTTGTGCGAGAGCCGTGTGCGGAGATTGGCCTGCCCGCAGCATCGGGCGGTAACATGATTGTGAATCCGGAGGGGCTCTATATGAAGTTGCGCATGGGTGGTCTGTTTGTGGTGACGGTGGCAGCAGTTGCATTGGCGCAGGGGCCGCCCAACCTGACCGCCGCGCGGCCCGCGGGGAAGACGGTGCGCATTGAGCTGATCGGCGACTCCACCCAGACTGATGCTGCCGGTTACGGCCGTGGATTCTGCGCCAACCTGACCGCCGCGGTGGACTGCATCAACATGGCCAGAGGGGGCGCCAGTACGCACACCTTTCGCGAAATGGGTATCTGGGACCGGGCGATCGCATCCAGGCCGGACTATATGCTCATTCAATTCGGCCACAACGACATGGTGTCGAAGCCATCCCTGCCGCGCCAGACGCCGCTGCCGCAGTACATTGAAAATCTGCGCAATTTTGTGAGCCAGGCCCGCGCCGCCGGCATCACGCCTGTGCTGGTCACGCCGCTCAGCCGCCGCTACTACGGCAGCGACGGCAAGATCCATTCCGACCTCACCGCATATTCTGATGCGATGAAGGGCGTGGCGAAAGAGATGAAGACGCCGCTCATTGACCTGCAGGCTGACAGCATCGCCTATCTGGATCAGCTGGGGCCAAAGAACGGCAATGCGCTCGGGATATTCAAGAAGGATGAGGCGGGCAAGACGGTGGAAGACAAGACGCATCTGAACTGGGCCGGATCCTACGCGTTTGGCCGGATGGTGGCGGTCGATATGGGCGTGGCCGTGCCTGCTCTCAAGCAGTATGTGACGCCCGGCGTGGCCAAACTGCCGCTCGAGGGTATGAAGGCGATGAACGTGATTGACGGCGGGCCGGTGAAGATCGTGCTGGTGGGCGACTCGACCGTTGCACCCGGCGGCGGGTGGGGGCCGGGCTTCTGCGCCGTGCTCACGCCCAATGTGACCTGCGTGAATGAGGCGAAGAATGGCCGCAGCAGCAAGAGTTATTACGACGAGGGCCTTTGGAAGAAGGCGCTGGAAGATAAGGGGGACTACTACCTGATCCAGTTCGGCCATAATGACATGCACGGCAAAGGCCCGGAGCGCGAGACCGATCCTGACACGTCCTATGCGGAAAATATCCGGCGCTACATCGCACAGACGCGCGCGATGGGTGCAGTACCTGTCATTGTGACCTCGCTCTCGCGCCGCACCTTCAAAGACGGCAAGGTGGTGGAGGACCTGAAGGACTATGCTGCCGCGGCACGGCGCACGGCGCAGGAAGAGGGCGTGACGGTGGTGGATTTGAATGCGATGTCCACCGCGCTGCTCAACACCATGACCCAGGAGCAGGCAGATAAGTTTGATGCGACAGCGCACCCTGACGCCAAGGCAGAGAACTCAGATAAGGCCACGCCGGCACTTGATCGCACGCACCTGAACGACTACGGCAAGAAGGTCTTCGGCCGCATGGTGGCAGACAACCTGATCCGCACCCAGGTGGAGCTTGGCCCGGATGTGATCGGCGAGCCGGCCGTTGCGACCGCGGCAGAACCGAAGCAGGCTGCGCCGACCGACGGTAAGTAGTCCACAGGAAAAAGGCGGATAAGCTATGTGCTTATCCGCCTTTTTCGTTTGCTTTGGATTGCGTCTACTGGAAGCCCAGCTCCGAGAGTTGCTTCGGGTTAGGATCGTCGACGGTGATCAGGTTATGGCACACCGTGCAATCGTTGCTGATCACCTTGCCGTCCTTGGCTACGTGGTTGCCGTCGTGGCAGCGGAAGCAGCCGGGGAAGGCGGTGTGCCCGATGTTGTCAGGGTATGTGCCCCAGGTGACCTTCATCGCCGGGAAGACGTTGCGGGAGTAGATGGCGACCAGCGTCTTCGCTGCCGCTTCCACCGTTCCGCGCTGGCTGGCCCACACGTCCGGATACTGCGACTGGTAGAAGCTCTCCAGACCGGCCGTGATCTGCTTCGCCGCTTCATCCTGCGAGGAGTATGTGCCCTTAATCAGCTCCAGACCCTTCTTGTGCACGAAGGGGAGAGACGGGCTGGGGCTGCCGTCCACCATGGCGCGGTTGATGGCGTCTTCCGGTGTCTGGAATGCGTGGCTGGCCTGGTTGTGGCAGTCCATGCAATCCATCTTGCGGGTCACGCCCTTCACCGGTCCGGTCCAGTCCGTGCTCACGTACTGCGTAACAGAGCCGTCAGGGTTCGGCGCATTGACCGCGATGATGGTCTGGTCGGTGGCATCGCTGGCAATGTACTCATAGTTCGCCAGATGGTGACCGTGGATGCCGCTGGTATGCGAGAGTGAATCTACGCCGCCCAGGTGCAGGGCCAGCATGGTGCGCGTCATGGAGTTGGTGGCGTCATCCGCATAGGCCGTCTTCACCAGCAGCTTCTCACCCACGAAGCGCGTCGGCGCATGGCACTGTTCGCAGGTGGCACGTGCCGGGCGCAGAGCGGAAAGCGGCGGCTCGATCGGTGTCGGGTAGTGATGGAAGGTCACTTCGATGAGCTGCTTGGTGCCGTTCACCTTGGCCCGCACAAACTCATTGAAGCCTGCGCCGATATGGCACTGTACGCAATCCACATGCGAGTGCGGAGAAACCTGGTACGCGGCCCATTGCGGATACATCACGTGGCATGCCTGTCCGCAGAAGGAAGGCTTGTCCATGTAAGAGACGCCGCGGTAGCTGGCTGTGCCGAGAATAACGAAATTGATGGCCGTGGCGATAATCACGATCTCAATGCCGTGCCGGAACGCTGGCTCGCGGATATCAATCTCAGGAAATTCCGCGGGGATCTCGCCGGCAGCGATCAACTGGCGGCGGCGCTGCCAGACTCCGACGGGAATGAGGATGAGGCCGAGTACGAAGACGCCCGGCAGGCAGATATCGGTGATCAGACCGATGTAGGGATTATTGGATCCGCCGTGGCCAAAGACCTGGACGATCCAGAAGCCGATCAGGATGAATGCGGAGGCGCTGGTGAGCGCCCCGCCGATCAGGCTCAGGGTATTGTTTCCGTAAAATAAAAATGGCCGAAGCCAATTTTTCTTGAATTCAGCCATTTCTAATTTTCACCTCGGGGTTGCGGTGTTGTTATTTTAGGGTACGCATGTATTCCACGGTGCTCTTAATCTGGGCATCCGTCAGCTTCCCTGTATAGGACGGCATTTTGGGTGGCTTACCGGCCTTGGTAATGGCGATCATCTCCGCTTCGGTGCCCTTCATGGTAGAGACAGCTGGAACTTTCATGGGAGCGCTGCCTGCACCGGTAGGACCGTGACACATGGCACACTTGGACTTGTAGACGTCCGCCTGCGCCAGCAGGGTGACTGAGCTGGCGAGGGCGGCGGCGGCTACGATTGCGATCCTGATTTGAGTCTTCAATGTATATCTCCTTGAGGAAGCATTGGGTGTTGCAAGTCTAGCCTAGAACTCGTAGTGCATGCCGAGAGTCAGGACGTTGGCATGGAAGTTACGCGCTGCAGTCAGCCCGGAGGTGGGTTCCGTCAACCCTGTTGGACCGGTCAGACTGGAAGAGTTGCAAGGAACAACTGGTGCCGTAGCCGTCGGAGTCGGAGTGGTTGTGCTTACGGTGCAGTAAGGTGCACCGGAGGGGCCGCCTTCTCCGTAACTGTAGTAATTGTACTCGGCTCTCCATATCCAACCCGGATGTACCGTCCAGGCGATGTTTGCATACGGTGTCTGGTATGACGACTGCAGCGAACCATTCACCTGCTGCGCATTGGCAAAGAACTGATTGCCGCCGACAGAGCTGATGCGATAGCCAGCACCGGTCTTGATGGCCTTCTTCGGGGTATAGGTTGCTCCGAACGAGGCATAGTGGGTGGGCGCATCCGCAAAGTCCTTCACAGGGCCAAACTCGTAGTAAGTCTGTCCCCTGACCAATGTACCAGGGCATGCCGTTCCGCTGGGCGACGCAGCGCCAGGCAACGCGGCGGTGGCACCAGCGTCATAGCAGGCGTTGGTCGAGATATAGACGTCGGTGTACGCGTAATTCACATCGAAGCTGTAGTGCTCATTCGGGGCCACGGAAAGGCCCACGCTTCCACTGCGGGTGTAGTCTTCATGTTGAAGCGGTCCGGCTGCCGACGCGGTTCCCGTGTTGTTCGTATTGTTATGGCGCTCCAGGTCATTGAACGCCCCGGAAACCGTCGCCCAGGGACGTGGCGTGTACACGGTATGAACCCTGTAATGCCGCGTCTGCCGTGCCTCGAGGGCATTGAGGGCATTGTTGTTGTAGAGAACCTCAATGGTGCCATTCACGCGCAGGTTCGTCGTAGGACGAAGAGCTGCGTTGATGATGCCGCCTTGCTCGTCGATGCCGAGGGTGTAGCTCACCGGCGATGCTGCCGGGCCGGTGCGAGTAATCGTATGCGTCTGGTAGCGGTAGGTCAGGGCAAACTGAGCCCGACCCGAGGGTTCCCAACCCACAGTCGCATTGTTGGTCACGGATTTCTGACCGAAGAACCCATAAAGCGGTGTCCCAGTGGAATTACCGTGAATTTCAGTCGCGATGCTCGCCGTGGTCAGCGGACCGGAGTAGTTGATGGTCGCGTTGCCGGTAGCCAAGGCGGGCGTATTCAGCGTGACCTCAGAGGAGGTGACGCTGCCCGGCTGGTGGACGTTGGAGAAGCTTACCTGGTCCGAGAGTGTGATTGTCTTCGTCACGTCCCATGTCAGGCCGTAATCCAGCGCTACCACTCTGCGTTGTGCGGAACCCGATCCGGAATTGGTTGCCGAGCGGATGGTGCCATTCAAGCCCTGGTAATTCTCGTAGTAGTTGGGCATGTTGGTGTTCGAGACCGAGTAGCGGAAGTCGCCGTTGGTGGAGATGTTCTTGATGCTCGAACTCTGGAAGCGCAGAACCTCAGTGGGATAGATGGTCCGCGTCGGCGTCAGGCGCAGGTAGCTGGTGATGACAGCGCAGGCGGGGTTGACGATAGGCAGTCCGCCCGGCGTTTGCGGGGCAGAGAAGATGGTGTACGTCGTGGCACTGGTATAGGCTGCACCCATGCTCGCGGTGTTACAGGAAGAAGAAGTGTAAGGGCTGGCTGTCGCGTCCCAATTGCCCAGTGCAACGCGGGTGCCATCGGCCTCCTGTGCATTGAAGGCGCTCGGTGCGACCGTGGAGTAAGTGTCGCCTTTATAGTGATCGACAAATTCTTCAAAAGTAAGCTTGGTTTGCTGGAAGGGCTTCCAGTCAATGCCGGCCGTGAAGTCGTCCGTGCTGTTGCGCTGGTACTCCTGAAGCAACAGCGTGTTCTTTCCAATATCGTAGCCGCCTGGGCTCAGAGTCGGTCCCTGGAAGATATTCTGCGAGTAGCCGAAGCGGAACGTCACCTTCGAGAGCGGCAGGATCGTCAGGTCCGTGTCCGTCATGCGGCGAACCGTATTGAACATCACCGGCGACTGATTGACCTGCTGCCATTGGAACGATCCACCCGTCGGCACGCCAGCGGCCAACCCGTAAGGCACGCTTATCGAGGGAATCGAAGGATTGGCAAGCAGGTCGTAGTCAAAGTACTGACGGTTGCGGCGGAAGGTGCCCGAGAACTCATACAGCTTCCCTTTGGAGAAATCCAGCTTGGCGAAATTGATTGGATCGCCGCCGAAACCGTTGCTGAAGGCTGATAGAGAGTCAAAGAATACATGCTTGGTTCCCGGTACGGCGCGCAGCGTCAAGCTTTGCCCCAGCACTCGCGGCCCCGATTGAATGTTGACCAGCGTGTCATACATGGCGCCGCTGCCGGACTTCCCGACAACGTGCCCTCCCAGCTCCGCCGTGTGATGAACCAGGTACCCATTCTCCACGCCCGGCTGCGGGGCAGCTGTTGCCGGCTTGGCAGCGTCTTGTGCGCCGGCGAATCCAACCATCATCATTAGAACGGCGATCCCAAGACCCCGAACGGCTCTGCTGGCCGTTGCGCGGGGGTGTTTTTCCTTGGTTCGCTGGGAAAACCAGTCAATCTTTGTCATCTCATGCCTCATTTACAAAATTGTTGCA
>Ga0302278_10000230_pt1 | contig 72048 bp, 51 predicted proteins | sample III_Bog_N3_2_FD_194543 | JGI IMG/M metagenome (GOLD analysis project Ga0302278, IMG submission 194543) | Peat permafrost microbial communities from Stordalen Mire near Abisko, Sweden - III_Bog_N3_2 | ecosystem: Environmental > Terrestrial > Soil > Wetlands > Peat | place: Sweden: Abisko...
CCCCCCCTCTCGATTTCGTCAAAAAATCGAAGCCAGAATCCGCTTAACTAATTCCTATTCAATGAGTTACAAAAACAGCCTGTTTACCTATCGGTAAACACAAACCCCCATTTTCGGGCAAAAAAACGCCAAAAACACCATCGAAACTGGCACTTTAGAGCAAAAATGACACTTTTCGCACATCGAAAGTCGCGTACCCACAACCATCCCAACGTGCTCTGTTTTTCCACCTCGATTCGCCTCTCAAAAGCATCTCCCTCACAAGGTCAAGAGCTTGTGCTTCCAAATGCGTTTGCCCTGGGAACCTGGGGCACCCGGCCCCATCCTTTACAACTCGGGTGTAAAATCGGGCACGCACGAGGAAGATTGAATGGACCGGTTACGAATCGTTCTTACGCCTATATTCCTGCTTCTCTTCCTGGGCGGACTTGCCGCACAGACCAATGTTTCGCCTGCTACGGACGACGACCGCAAACACGCTCTCGAACTTTACGATCAGAACAAGTTCACAGAGGCCCTTCCTCTTCTTGAAAAGCTTGCTGTCGAGCTCCCCATGGATTTGGTGATTCAGGAACGGCTGGCGTCCACGGTCTTCGTTACCTCGAACGGCATTGAAGATCCCGAACGGCGTAAGCAACAAGTATTGCGGGCCCGCGCGCTGCTGCTTCACGCCAAGGAACTAGGGGACAATAGCAATCTCCTCCAAGTTCTTCTGGATGCGATTCCGCCGGACGGAAGCGATTCCTCCTTCTCTCCGAATACGAATGTCGAGCAGGTCATGCGCAAGGCCGAATCCGCCTACGAGTCCGGCGACCTGGCCAAGGCCCTCGAAGGCTACACCCAAGCTCTGGTGCTTGACCCCAAGCTGTATTTTGCAGCACTCTACGGCGGCGATACGCTCTTCAAGATGAAGCAGTATGACAAGGCCGGCGACTGGTTTACGCAGGCCATAGAGATCAATCCCAATGTAGAGACCGCCTATCGTTACTGGGGCGACTCGCTGATGGCCGAAGGCAAGATGAGCGAAGCGCGGGCAAAGTTCATTGATGCGGTCGTGGCCGAGCCATACACGAAGAAATCGAACATCGGTATCCAGCAGTGGGCGGAGCGGAATAAAGTGCGCTTTACCGTGCCGCGCATTCAGTCGCCGAATTCGGTCAAACCAAACGAAAAAGGCATGACGTTGACAGTGGACTCCTCTGCTCTGGGTAGAAACGATGGCAGCAGTGCCTGGATGATCGCCGACATGAGCCATATGCTATGGCAAAGCGAGAAGTTCAAGAAAGAGTATCCAAACGAAAAGGAGTATCGCCACTCTCTGAAAGAAGAATCGGAGAGGCTCGATCTCGTGGCGGAAGCTTTGCAGCAGATGCTCAAAGACAAGAAGGTCAAGAATCTCGACCCTAATCTTGCCACGTTGCTAAAATTAAAGGAGTCCGGGTTGGTCGAGGCCTACATCCTGATTTCTGCCGCCGACCAGGGGATCACCCAGGACTATGCTGCCTATCGAGAGCAACACTGTGAAAAACTGCGCCAATATCTTGACGAGATTGTAGTGCCCAAACTGTAGAGGCTCCGGATGCCTCAGCTGAGGATTCTCAGGCCTGGGAATCCATGAACCTTGTTCCGCTACACAACCCTTTTAGGCCGTAGCGGCGCTTGCCACCGACTGCAGCCCCCGTGCCTCAATCTCAAACTCGCGAATCTTGTACTTCTGAATCTTCCCCGACAGCGTCGCCGGAAACTCCGTCACAAACCGCACATGCTCGGGAATCTTGTAATACGCAATCTGCCCCTTGCAAAACTCGCGAATCTCTTCCTCCGTCGCGTCGACTCCCGCCTCGACTCCCGGCTTCAGCCGCACCCACGCCGCCACAATCTCCCCCAGCCGCTCGTTGGGAATCCCCACCACCTGCGCCTCATCCACCTTCGGATGCGTGTACAAAAACTCCTCCACCTCGCGCGGATAAATATTCTCCCCGCCGCGGATAATCACGTCCCGCGACCGCCCCGTCAGGTGAATGCATCCGTCCTCCCGCATCACTCCCAAATCGCCAGTCTTCAGCCAGCCATCCGCGCCAATTACCAGCGCCGTGCCCTCCGGGTCGCCGTCGTACCCCTTCATCACCGCGTAGCCGCGTGCGCAAACCTCGCCCTGTTCGCCGTGCGCCAGCGTCTCGCCAGCCGGCGAAGCAATCCGAATCTCCGTCTGCGGCATCGCCCGGCCCACCGTCTTCACCCGAATCTCAATCGAGTCTCCCGCGTCGCTCATTGTCACCACCGGCGATGTCTCCGTCTGTCCGTAGGCGATCACCAGCTCCCCGCAATGCATCTCCTCCAGCACCCGCGTCATCAGCTCCACCGGGCAGGGCGCCCCGCTCATCATCCCCGTCCGCAGGCTGGTCAGGTCGTAGCTTGCAAACTCCGGCAGCGCCAGCTCTGCCACATACATCGCCGGAACCCCGTAAACACTGGTCGCCCGCTCCTCATGCACCGCCTTCAGCGTAGCCCGCGCGTCAAACGTCCAATTAGGCAGAATGATCGCCGCACCCGAGTTCACCGCGCTCATCGTCCCAATCACGCACCCGTAGCAGTGGAACAGCGGCACCGGCACCACGATCTTGTCCTGCTCTGTATAGTGAAACCCTGCGGCGAGAAACTGCCCGTTATTCACTACGTTGTGGTGCGTCAGCATCACGCCCTTGGGCAGCCCCGTCGTCCCACTTGTGTACTGGATATTAGCCACATCGTCCACTGAAACCCGCGCCGGCAGCTCCCCAGGCGTGTATTTCAGCGCCAGCCACTCCGGCGAGTCGAAATAGATGGTGTGCTTCAACTCCAGCTTCAGCCCGTGGCAGGCCCGTCCCAGAATCTCCTCGTAATCGGCCCGCTTGTCCCGCCGCCACAAAAACAGCGCCTTCATCCGCGAGCGCGCCAGCGTAAACCGCAGCTCGTGCGAACGGTACGACGGGTTCACATTCACCAGCGCCGCCCCGGCCCGCGCACACGCCATGTGCAGCACAATCCACTCCACGCAGTTGGTGGACCAAAGCCCCACCCGGTCGCCGCGCCGTATCCCCAGCGACCAAAGCCCGCGCGCCACATTGTCCGCTTCCTCGCTCAGCTCCGCCCAGCTCAACCGCTCGTCCTGATGGAGCGAAGCGACAGCCAGCCGCTCCGGAAACCGATCCGCCGTAAGCGCCAGCAGTTCGCCAATGGTCAGCTCCAGCAGCGGCCTGTCAGGCCCGCGGGCATAGCTCAGCGTGCGCACTCTCTCTTCCACAGCCATCGGTTTGCCTTCCAATGCAGCGATGAAAGGCAGTGTAGTCCGAGAAGCATACGCCCAAATGTGATCCAGCACACAAAACACCAAGCGTGTATTCGGTTTTTTCCGTTGCGCTCTCTTCAGGACTGTCCTAAAGTTTCTGAATCGCCGTCAACAATCGATTTGAGGAGAACTCATGCGCTTGCTTCTGTGGTGTCGTCTCATTCTCCCTTTGCTTCTTGCGTTTGGGATGACGTGTGAACTGGCGAGCCAACCGCAGGGAAACGCAGACCAAGCAGTTTCGCCTCCATCAGACGATTTCTCCTGGAAGCGCCCTGCCGGCCTTGACCAGTTGACCAGGAGGTCGGTCTGGTTTACCACCTACGTCGACCTTTTGACTGTTGAAGATCGAACCCCCCACGCGGTCCCTCTGAAGAGTGTAAAGGGAGTCCCATTTCAGGTCGGCCTGACCCATCGGTCGTGGTGTATTGCAGCGGACGAAGGGACAGTCACAGTCGAGTTGGCCACCGGTAAATTTCGTAGATTCAATGTCGATACTCCGAAGAATCCCCCAAAAGAGCCGATAACGGATTGTTCCGACATCTTCCCGACGCTTAAGCAAAAAACACTGGACCAGATAGACAGAGCGCTTTTCAGCGAATTGACCATTGACTCCAACGCACCCTTTGGCCTCGGTGTTGCGCCGCCCGAAGGGGGCAATCCCTTTCGACTGGTTCCAGCTCGTTCCGTTGCAATCGATACGGGGTCGGACGGGGTCTTCAAGGTGGGCGATGTCCTTTTTGTCCCGCAACTGACCCTGGTAAAGGTGACGCTTCCCGGTGGCAAAGTTGTGAATCACGATGGTTATGTCATGGCAGTTGACAGGGTTGGCGGCTGCAGCGGCAGTAAAGGCATGCCAGACAACTGCAACATCAACCATTTGGACTATTTTCAGGGAAGAAGCTCCACGGATCTGCTCCCACCCCCGCTGGATTCGAGTCCTGCCAGTCCGGTTTACGCTTATCTCGTCACTGACCCCGCAATCATTGCGCGACTCAAGGCGGAGCACGGAGGAAACTGATATCCAGAATTCAAGTCGTCTGCCCATCTTTCAACTTGCGGCCCAACGATTCGATTTCGCATTGTTCAACGGGATGCGAGGCTGCCCATCCCTTCATCCCGAGTCCCCCGCTACCCCTTCAATCCGCAACCCTGCATTTCCCATTGTTGCCTGGTGAGAAGCCACCGAAGCAGCGCAAACAAACGCCTCCCCCGATCGCGACTCCTGCACATGAAATCTGTTCTCCTCAATCCAGCGGTAAACCTGACGCCTGGTCGCGCCGATACTTAATGAAGCGGCCTCCGCCGATATCATCAGCACAGTGCCACCGCATTGCGAACAAAAGCCCTGATACCCGCTTGCCGCATCGAAGCGCATCGAAACCACTTCGCGCTCAACCCTGATTTCCGTGCGCCGCACCACCTCCGAACCCGCGTGCCCCTTCATCCGTTCTTCCGGGGCTGCTACGATGGGCGTGCGTCGCTTCACCGTCGCCTCCTGAGAGCCACAGTGCGCCGAATCACGGTCAGAAGTCTTTAAGAGGCGTATTAATCGTTCTAAACTGTTTTGAAGGCATGCTATGTCTCTGACAAAAAACCAGATATACCGCTTCGGAGAGTTTGAACTCAAGGCCCATTCCCGCTCGCTCGTCCGCGACGGGAAGGAAATCGTCCTGGGTTCCAAGGCCTTCGAGGTCCTCATTTATCTGCTTCAGCATGCCGGCGCCGTCGTTTCCAAAGAGGAATTGCTCCAGACCGTCTGGCCGGAATCCTTCGTCGAAGAAAGCAATCTTTCCCAGCACATCTACGGGCTCCGCAAGGCCTTCGCAGACCGGGCCGGCTACATTCTCACCATCCCCGGCCGCGGCTATCAATTCACGGCCAGTGTCCAAACCATCTCTCAGGCCGAAGGATCCCTCCAATCCCAGACAGCCCCAACCCAACTGGGCGGAGTGCTGGTCCAAACCGTGCGCGAGCGCACCCATGTCGTCATCCATGAGTCAGCGCCCGCCGCAATGGCGCCCGCGCCACTTCTCCAACTGCCCCCGCCAGACCCAATGCGTTCGTCCCGCGTCGTGACCATCGCCGTCGCTGGTTCCCTGGCCATCGCCTCCATCTGCCTGTTCGCCTACTGGTTCCTGGCCCGCCGCGGTGCGGCTCCTCCCATTCGCGTATCCAATTACATACAGATCACCCACGACGGGCACGACAAATACCTCTCCGGCACTGACGGAAGCCGGCTTTACTTTACCCAAAGGTCGCCACAACTCGGGGAGCAGATCTCAACATCGGGAGGAGCCCCGGCGCCTGTCCCAAACCCAATTCCCAACTCATGGATAGGGGAAGTCTCTCCGGATGGGTCCACCGTCTTCATCCAAGCGGAAGCAGGAGGCATGACCTCCGCGAGCACTATCTGGTCCTCCGCAATTCTCGGCGGATCTCTCCGCCGTCTCGCGCCCGCTGTAACATCCACGTGGTCTCCAGACGGAGACCTGGTGGCCTATGCCACACAAGATGGCGACCTCTACTCCATGCACAGTGACGGCACCCATGCCGTTAAACTGGCATCCATCGGTGGATATGTCGAATCCCTCGCCTGGTCGCCCAACGGGAAGCTCCTCCGATATTCCAAAGGCGGAAATCTCTGGCAAATATCGGCGCACGGATCAGACCTCCAGCAACTGCTCACCGGATGGCGCATTGGATCACCGAAAACAGACGTTCGATTTGGCTCCGACGGTCGCTTCTTCTTCGTTTGCGAGGGCGAAATCTGGACCCTCGAAGAGCGCCGCCGCCTGTTCGGAGACACATTCCTGGAACCCGTCGCGCTCACCTCCGGCCCTATCCGCTGGACTGACCCAATCCCCAGCAAGGATGGCAAGAAACTCTTCGCCGTCGGCGCCACAAGACGCGGTGAACTGGTTCGCTACGACGCCCCATCTGGAAAGTTCCAACCCTTGCTCGGCGGCATCTCTGCCGAGTTCGTCGACTATTCAAAAGACGGCAAATCGCTGCTCTACGTGACGTTCCCAGATGGCGTCCTGTGGAAAGCCAACCGCGATGGAAGCACGCCCATCCAACTCACCAGCCCTCCCGCCTACCCCAAACTGCCCCGCTGGTCTCCAGACGGCAAACAGATCGTCTTCGTCGGTCAGTCCCCTGAAGGCCCCTCGGCCATCTACACCATTCCCTCCGAGGGCGGAGCCGCCCCAGCCCGGCTGCTGCCCAACGACCCACAACCGGAGACAGACCCCGGCTGGTCGCCCGACGGATCGAGCGTCGTCTTCTCCACCAGCCCCGAAGAGCTCACAAACCCCAAACCCGTCCTGCAAATTCTCAAGATAACCACTGGCCAGGTCACTCTTGTGCCCGGTTCTGAAGGCTTGTTCTCCCCCCGCTGGTCGCCCGACGGTAAACTTATCGCCGCCTCCACAGTCGATTCATTGGCCATGAAAGTCTTCAACCTCGCCTCCAGGCAGTGGTCTACCTTGAACACCGGCCCCGTCGCTTTTCCCAATTGGTCCAGCGACAGCCGCTCCCTTGAATACCTCTGCTGGCTCGACGACCCCGTAATCCTCCGCATTGGCATCGACGGCGGCAAGCCCGCAGTCGTGGCTCATCTCAAGGGGGAACAATACATCGGAGTCTACACATCCTGGCTGGGCCTCGATCCATCCGACACCCCGCTCACGCTCCTCGATCGAGGAACCAAGGACATCTACGCCCTCACCCTGAGCGAAAAGTAGAAGCCCCCTGAGGCCCTGATCTCATCAAGCCCGGGTGGCTCGGGGTTATAGAGTGCTCCAACACCTGTAGCATCGGGCAAACTCTCTCAAACATCGCACCATCGAGGTTATACTCTGATGCGTATTTGCGCTGTTCTCACTGTCAATGCTGCCCTCGCTGCTATCTTGGTCGCCAGTTCTACAGCCCACGCCGCCGGCCCCAAAGCATGCGATCTCCTCACCTCGCAAACCGCCGGCTCCGTGTTGGGAGCGCCAGTCGGTGCGGCTACCGATGTTCAAGGCATGATCTGTTCTTTCAGCGCGAAGACGGGATCGGCCATCGTCACACTCTCAATCAGCGAACTCCCGGCTATGACTGCCGCTGACTTCAGCCGGGCCATGCAGGCTTCTGGCCGCCAAACCGGTATCCAGCAAGTTTCCGGCCTGGGTGACGCCGGTTTTTTCAACCCCGGAGGTGGAGACCGGAACACCGTGAATGTCCTTTCCGATCATCAGGCCGTGAGCCTCTCGGTTCAAAGGAAGCTGACGCCTGAACTCAGGTTGCAAATGATTGACATCATGAAGCAGTGGCTGGCAAAGCTCTAGTACGGCAGTTGCAGAAAGCCTATGCGGACGGATCAGGGGGGTTGACCCCTGAAATTAGGCTGAAACTGCATGGCTTTTAGGGAACCCCTGATCAAATCGAAGTTTTGAAAAGGGCACGACTTCAGTCGTGCCGCAAATGCCATGAAATCATCGTTGGGCTTCAGCCCCCCGCAAAAGCCAGCTCACGCACGCTCGGACCATCTAAATTTCTTGTAATTTGTGAACCACCGTCTGCATGCAATGCTTGGTGGGCGCTGCAGGATTCGAACCTGCGACTTCCACCGTGTGAAGGTGGCACTCTACCGCTGAGTTAAGCGCCCTTGGGAAGGGCGGGATTCCCCGCGCCAGCAGGGCATCCCATGCGTTAGAGTAACACCAGTGGGGCTTTACGGCCAACCCCAGGTACCCGTCAACGGCCGCCTTTCAACGATGCGCTGGAGAGTCCGACCAACCCGCAATGCCGCCGACTTCCCGCCCGACGGGGAAGCCGTGCTCCGTCCGCTGCCCGGCATGGGCCGCGCCGAACTGGCAGGCCTCGTCTCCGGCGGCTCCGGATTGGGCCATCCGGCGCCCGGAAACCCCGTCCTCTCGCACTTCGCGGCCCGGTCCGGCGATGCCATACCAGGCAGAAACTCCAAAAACCCTCCCAACAGCGCAAGTGGCTCCGCTTCCGATCCGGAAAATGAGTACGAAACCGCACAATCTGCGCAACCTTTGGATGAGGATGGGGTTCCAGACGATATGGCAACCCTGGTGCTGGACAACTCGAGCCTGGGATTGGGAACCGCCTCAAGGCTGGATCGCAGGCCAGAAGCTGAAGCAGCGATCAACGCCGCTTTAGACCCGGCAAGCGACGCGGCCATCATGCTGCGCGTGGCGTCCGGCGACGAGTCCAGCTTCAACTTCCTGGTCCAAAAATATCACCGGGCCATGATTCACTTCCTGTTTCGCATGGTGCGCAACCAGGCAATTGCCGAAGAAATGGCTCAGGAAGTCTTTTTACGCGTCTACCGTTCCAGGGAAAGTTACCGTGCCGAAGCCAAGTTCACCACCTGGCTTTACCGCATCGCCACCAACCTGGCCGTGAATCACGCGCGCGATACAAAGCACGAGCGGTCGGCGCAAACCATTTATCTTGACGCGCCAGACGAGGAAACAGGCACCACGCCGGATGTAGCCGACGATGAGCCTTCGGTGGAACAAAAGCTCATGCGCGATGAACGCATGGCGGCCATTCGCAAGCATGTAATGGCACTGCCCGATCGGCAGCGCATGGCCGTGTTGATGCACAAGTATCAGGCAATGGATTACCGCCAGATCGGGGATGTGTTGAAGCTGAGCGAGTCGGCAACCAAGTCGCTCCTCTTCCGCGCCTACCAGACATTGCGGGATAAGTTGAAGGATTTTGTCTAGGGGAAAACAAGCCTTTCGGGGCAAAAGCCGGGCAACACCGGCGGAAGTTTTTTGGGGGATCACCATGGAAACTTTGAAGCATCCTTGTACTGGAATGGAATCGAAGCTGGCTGACATGCTGCTCGATCCCGAGTCAGTTTCTGCCAAGGTTAAATCGCACGTGGCCCAGTGTGACGGCTGCCGCGAAGAGCTGGCCGAGCTCGCCGCCACCATGTCCCTGCTTGACACCTGGGACGCGCCGGAGCCGAGCCCATACTTCATCACGCGCCTCGACGCCCGCATGCGCGAGGAGCGCCAGGCTGAGCCGGCCGGCTGGTTTGCCCGTCTTCGCGCCCGCTTTGCCTATGGCCCCGCCATGCATGTGCGTCCGCTGGCTGCCATGGCCCTGGCCGTCATGATGCTGGTGGGCGGCGGCACTTATCTCGGCATCACCGATCTGGAACAGCCGGCCAGCCAACCCCCGCAAGCCGCCGTGGTCCACGATCTCCAGACGCTGGACAACAACGCCCAACTGCTTGACCAGATGGAAGCCATGTCCACCACACCCGATAACAATGGCGACTAAGGGAAGTTTTGAAAGGGCACGCCTTTCGCCGTGCCGCGGATGCTAGAAAGACCTGGCCTTTACCGGCGGCCAAAAAACTCACTGGAGGACAACTCTCGAAGGCTTTGCAACAAGGGCCTGACTTTAGTCGGGCCAATAAGACCAATCAAATCGATGCTGGGCTTTAGCCCCTGCAAAAGCTGGAACCGGAAGTTCCTTTGAAATGGGTCCTTTTTTCGCAGCCTGCTTTGCCTCAGAATGAAAGACGCAGGTATACCCGAACCTCTCCACAACAAACCGGGAACGAGAACGTCATGATCACCAAGATGCACAGGTCGAAGTTCGCAGGGCGCGCCGCACTTACCGCGATCCTCGCCCTCCTGTGCGTTCCTGCATCCTGGGCCTCAGGCAATCAGCACGCCCAGGCCCCGCGCCAAAGCGCCCCGGCGCCGCACTATTCCGCACCTTCGCGCCCTGCACCAGGCCGTTCTCAGGCTCGTCCCCAGGCCCGGCCGCAAAGCAGGCCCCAGTTCCGGCAGCAGAACCCCCAGGTCCGCTCCGCGCCGCAATATCAGGTTCGCCCGCAGCCCGGCTATCAGCCAAACTATCAGCCCAACCAGGCCCAGCGCCCCGGCTATGGCGCTTCGCCATACGCAACTCCCCAGCGGCCCGCTTATCCGGCCCCCGGCAACGCTTACGGGGCCAATTCTTACGGTTCAAGAGTCTATCCCCAGGCTTCACCTCCCGGGCACCTCGGAGCCTGGCTCAATGACCATCGCGGCGTCCCGGTCCAGGATCAGGAGCGCATGCTGCGCAGCGACCCCAGCTTCAACCGGCTCCCGCAAAGCGACCAGCAGCGCCTCGTCCAGCAGTTGCACCAGGTCGATCAAATGCCTGCCGAGCAGCGCGATCGCCGCCTCGCCCGCAGCGAAATGCTCGAACACATGTCGCCCCAGGACCGCATGGGCGTCAACCTTGCCGGGCGCCGTTTCCAAACCCTGCCCCCTGATCGCCAGGCCATGGTCAGCCGCGCCTTCCGCGACCTCGGCGGAGTGCCCCTCGACCAGCGCCAGATGGTCCTCAACTCCAGCCGCTACCAGGGCCAGTTCACCCCCGACGAGCGCGACATCCTCGGCAACATGCTCCGCGCCGAACCCTACCTCCCTCCCCAGCGCTAGGGGCCGATCTCAATCATCCAACGATTCTGGGCGCCCCATTTATCAAGGCTTTGTAACAGGGCATGACTTCAGTCGTGCCGATAAAACCATTAAAATGAAGGTCGGGCTTCAGCCCCTGCAAAAATTAGAACCGGGATAATTTAGGAATCGGCACCTTTCCGCAATCTGTTCAGATCCTTAACCAACCCGGTCACCGGTTCAAACGGCTCAAGACTCTGGTCCTGAAGATCGACGCAGCTATGTCCCGAACCATCAGGAAACTCAGCCACAAAGCAACTGAAAATGGCGACGTGAGCAGCGTCAGGGCTATCCCAGCAATCGTCAGCGACGGGCTGCGCGAATGAATTCCCAGTGCGGCTGCGGTGAGTGAGCCGAGAAATGGTACTGCAAAGAGCGCTGCGATGCCTCCCCCAACGAGTTCGGTGCGTCTTTCATACGACCTTAACTGGTCCCACTCGCAAGCTCCGGAAAGATACCTCTCGCCGCACACACAATGGAAAGTCGGCGGCCCAAGCGGCGTTCCCCCATGCCCCCGGCGAATATGAAACCCCCCGGTAATATCCTCGCCGCATTTGTCGCAAAAGTAGGCGCTTGCGCGCTCCGGAAACCGGCTCGCCGGCAGGCTGCCCAGAGAGGGTTCACTAAGTCCGAGCAACTGCATTCGCACCCCTCACTGCTTCAACTCCAGCGTCCCCTTCAGCCGAATATCCCTCGAAGACGCCCCCACCTGAACCTCAAACGTCCCCGGCTCCGCCACCCAATCCTTCTTCTCCGGACTCCAATACGATAGCGCCGCCCGGTCCACGTCAAACTGCACCGTCTTCGTCTCCCCCGCCTTCAGCTCCACCCGCTTGAATCCCTTCAACTCGTGCGCCGGCCGGTCAATCTTCGAGTGCCCGTCATGCACATAAAGCTCAACCACCTCCGCCTCGTCGCGCGTCCCGGTGTTCTTCACCTTCAGCGTCACCACATCGCCTTCGGTTTTCACCGCTCCGGCAAACTCAATCCGATGCACCACCTTCAAATCGCTATACTCGAACGTCGTATAGCTCAACCCAAATCCAAACGGAAACGCCGGCTCCACATTCTTGGTATCGAAGTACCGATACCCCACATAAATCCCCTCCGCATAATCCACCCGCAGATTCTCCCCCGGATAATGCCCAAACGCCGGCGAATCCTCAAACCTCTTTGGCAGCGTCACCGGCAATTTCCCCGACGGATTCGCATCCCCAAACAGAATCGCCGCCAGCGCCTTCCCGCCCTCCTGCCCGCCGTACCACATATCCAGCAGAGCCGGAGTCCCATCCAGCCACCGGGTCATCGTCACCGGGTCGCCCGTATTGAGCACCACCACCGTCCGCGGGTTCGCCTTCTCCACCGCCGCAATCAGCTCATCCTGTCCCGCCGGCAGGTCCATGGTCTTTACGTCGAACCCCTCGCCCTCCAGCTTGGGATACCGCCCTACCACCACCACCGCAACATCCGCCTTGGCCGCCGCGTCCGCCGCCTCTTTCAGCAGCACCGCCCGCGCCTCGGCCGTATCTTGCGCCGCGTTCTCCCCCTCCATGCCCACGCCCAGCGCATAGCTCACCGTCACCCCCGCACCGGCCCGCTCTTTAATGCCGTCCAGCGGAGCAACGGACTGCTTCGGCCGCACCAGTGAACTCCCTCCACCCCCCGTCCGAGCCACCGCCGCATTCGGCCCAATCACCGCAATCGAGTGAATCTTCCCTGCATCCAGCGGCAGCAACCCACCCTCGTTCTTCAGCAGCACAATCCCTTCCGTAGCCCCTTTCAGCGCCACCGCCCGCTCCTCTGGCGTATCCACCTTGCCCCCGCCCGCATGAGGATGGTCAAAAAGCCCGCTCTCAAACTCCACCCGCAGAATCCGGCTCACATTCTCATCCAGCCTGGCCTCGCTGATCTCCCCAGCTTTCACCGCCGCCAGCACCTTGTCCGCCGTCAGCCAGCCAGCCCCGTTGCCCGCCGCTGTCGGTTGCCCCGTCGCCATCCAGTTCCGCATCCGTTCCCCGCCCGGCATCTCCAGGTCCATCCCCGCATTCACCGTCGGCGCAGTCGAGTAGGTGCTGCCCCAGTCTGAAATCACCAGCCCCTTGAACCCATACTGCTTCTTCAGCACATCCGTCAGCAGCCAGGCATCTTCTCCGCAATGCACCCCGTTCAGCAGGTTATACGCACTCATCACCGTCCAAACATGCGCCTCCTCGACCGCCGCCTTGAACGCCGGCAGGTAAATCTCGTTCAGCGTCCGCTCGTCGATATGCGCATCAATCCTGTGCCGCTCAAACTCCTCATTGTTAGCGTCAAAGTGCTTCACTGACGGAATCACGCCCTCGCCCTGTACGCCCTCGATATACGCAACCCCCAGCCGCGCCGACAGGTATGGGTCCTCCCCATATCCCTCAAAATTCCTTCCCCACAGCGGAACCCGGTTGATATTCACCGTCGGCCCCAGAATCATGTCCCGCCCCAGCGCCTTCACCTCCTGCCCAATCGCGTCACCCTCCTGCTTCACCAGTTCCGTATCCCAGGTCGCCGCCATCGCCACCCCCGATGGAAAACTCGTCGCCGTCACCTTTGCCGCCGGATTGTTCACCGAATTGGTAATCGACGAACTGCCAGCCCACGACCGCACCCCCAACGGCCCATCCGCCATCTTGATCGCCGGAATCCCCAGCCGCTCCACCGCCGCCGACTCCATCCATCCCGACCCCGAAAGCATCGTCGCCTTCTCTTCCGTCGTCATCCGTCCCAGCAGGTCCTTCACCCGCTCCTCCAACGGCGTTGCCGCGCTCTTATAAAGCGCATTCGCCGGCACAGGCGCCTGCCCCGCAGCGGCCAGCGTGCAGGACAAAGCAACAGCAAACAAGACAGGGAAGCAGTCAACACGTCGCATAGACATTCTCCAGGGGCGGACAAATCTCCGCCGGGGTTTCGCGGCCAATACTAGACCATCACCGGCCCGCCAAACAAACTCGCTCACTCAGCGATACTCCGGAAATTCCGCCCCTAAGCTACAATCAAAGATGGGCTAAGGCCAGAATTCTCTGCGCAATCTGCGCGACAACAGCAAGGAGCACCACTCTTATGGCGATTCCCGCCACTCAAATGCGTCCCGGCATGATCATCAAACACAACGACCAGTTGCACCTGGTCTTCAAGGTCGAGCACCGCACCCCCGGAAACCTGCGCGCCTTCATCCAGGCCAAGCTGCGCAACCTCCGCACCGGCGCCATGTTCGAACACCGCTTCCGCTCCGCCGACGCCATTGAAAAAGTCGTCGTCGACGAAGTCTCCATGGACTTCCTCTACAACGATGGCGACGACTACTACTTCATGAACCCCGTCGATTACGAGCAAACCGTCCTCAAGGGCTCCACCCTCGGCGACGCCGTCGAGTACCTCACCCCCAACCTCCAAATCAAGGTCAGCTACCACGACGGAAACGCCGTCGGCATCGAACTGCCCTCTGCCGTCGAACTCACCGTCACCGAGACCGAGCCGGGCCTCAAGTCCGCCACCGCCTCCAGCGTCACCAAGCCCGCCAAAATGGAGACAGGCCTCATGGTTCAGGTGCCCTCCTTCATCAACGAAGGAGAAAAAATCCGCGTCGATACCAGCGAAGGCGCGTACCTGAGCCGCGCGTAAGAGGTTGAACGATGAACCGGGCCGATTTCCAGCAGCTTGCCGAGTTGAGGCTAAAAGAAGCCAAAGCGCTTCTTGCCGCAGAGTTTCCCGATGGCGCATACTACCTGGCAGGGTATGCAATCGAAAGCGGTTTGAAAGCTTGCATTGCGAAGAGGACACAGCAATACGATTTTCCCGATAAGAAACTGGTCATCGATAGCCATACCCATGACTTGGGAAAGCTGCTGGATCTGGCGGGACTCTCGGATCTTTTAAAGAGAGATGTGGCCAATGACGAAGAGCTGAAACTCGATTGGGAAAATGTTTGAGAATGGTCGGAACAGAGCCGGTATCACCTCTACGTTGATGATTCAATTGGCCACTTGCACGGTTTGTTGAGCGCTAAATTGTTGATAGACGCAGTAGAATCGAAGGAAGGAGGGATGTTGCGATGGATCAGGCAGTCCTGGTGAACTTCGATATCGAGAACGGAAAAGAAGTGATTGATGCGCTGGATCGGGACGGCAAGACTCCCAATGTCGCTCTCTGGGCCAAAATCCCGGATTATGAGGATTGGAGACTGGTGATCGCCTCGGATCGTCTCGACCAATCGTCCTCTCGCTCTGGGTACACCGAAATCAATGAGGCCATAAAGAAGGCTGGAATATCGATTCATAGACAGCCGACAATCTCCATGCGAACTATGGATAACCCGTTCATTCGGGATTTGCGCCGCGCTTTTGCTTCAGCTGCGGATACCTATGGAATGCGCCTCGGAGGCCAGATGTTCGGCGGCAAGTATCTGGAAGACGCCTTCGTCTATCGCATCCGCTGAATCCGACCCACGGAGGGCGGGAGGTGTGCATGAGGATTCTGCTACCATCGCTCTTGATTTGCCTTGCCTTCCAGGAGGGCTTCGCCATCGCGCAGACCCCCACGCCCCCAGCCGCCACTTCCGACCAAACCGCCGTCTCCACCGGCAACAACGCCTTCGCTGTCGACCTCTACGGCCAGCTTCGCCAGCACCCCGGCAACCTCTTCTTCTCCCCCGAAAGCATCTCCACCGCCTTCGCCATGGCCTATGCCGGAGCCGCCGGCCAAACCGCCACCCAAATGGCCGCAACCCTCCACTTCACCCTCCCGCCTGACCGCCTCCACCCAGCCATGGGCGCCCTGCTCGCCAGCCTCAACGCCCCCCACGCCGGCTACCAGCTCAGTGTTGCCGACGCCCTCTGGGCCGAAAAGGACTACACTTTCCTCCCCGCCTTTCTCAAGCGCACCCGCGACGACTACGCCGCCGGTTTCCGCCCCATGGACTTCAAAACCGCCCCCGACGCCTCCCGCGCCACCATCAACCACTGGGTCGAGCAAAAAACCAACGACAAAATCAAAGACCTGCTGCCCCCCGGCTCCATCAAGCCCATCACCCGCCTCGTCCTCACCAACGCCATCTACTTTAAGGGCGACTGGCAGACCCCGTTCCAGAAGTCCGAAACGCGCGACGAAGATTTTCACCTGTCCGCAACGCAGACCGTCAAAGCCCCGCTCATGCACCTCGAAGCGCATCTTGGCTACTTCAGCAGCGCCGGGTTTCAGTCGGTCAGCATCCCCTACAAGGCCGGCGAACTCTCCATGGTCGTCTTCCTGCCCAGCACCCCAGACGGCCTGCCCGCCTTCGAACAATCCTTCACCCCGGCCAACGCGCAAGAATGGCTCACCCAGGCGCGCGCCTCCGCCAAGGTCATCCTCACTCTGCCAAAATTCAAAATGTCCAGCGAGTTCGAGCTCTCGGATGCACTCAGCGCCCTCGGCATGAATGACGCCTTTCACCCCGGCACAGCCGACTTCTCCGCCATGACCGGCAAGCGCGACCTCTCCATCTCCGCCGCCATCCACAAAGCCTTCGTCGACGTTAATGAAGAGGGAACCGAAGCCGCCGCCGCCACCGGAATCGTCATGCGCTCCAACGCCATGGCCTACGAGCGCCCTCCCGTAGTCTTCCGCGCCGACCACCCCTTCCTCTTCCTCATCCGCGACAACCGCTCCGGCAGCATCCTCTTCCTCGGCCGCGTCACCGACCCCGCCAAATAACCCAGCCCATCGCAAGATAGCGCCGATCTCCAGATCGGCTGTAGCGCGGGCGTCCCCGCCTGCGCTACTCGGCCGGCAACCTCCAACCTCACACGCCCTCGCTCACTTCGCCCTCCCAATCACCCGCACCGCCCTCTCCAACACCTCATCCCGCCCCGCCGCAATCCCCTCGATCGTCGGCCTCACCACCACGTCCGGCACAATCCCCACCCGCTGCGTCGGCCGGTGGTCCGGATAAAACACCCCCAGCCCGCTGATCATCGTATTCAGCCCACCCGGCAGCGGAATTGACGACACATTCCCGTCCGCTCCCGCCGTGGTACTCCCCACCACCACCGCGCCGGGCATCGCCCGCAGCGCCATCGCCGTGTATTCCGCCTGGCTCTGTGACGTCTCATCCACCAGGATCACCACCTTCCCTGCATAATGCACCGGCCCCGGCTCAATCATTTGCCCGTCCCCAAAGTGGAACGCCCCCGGATTCGCCAGATCGGGAAACGTGAGCGTCGCAAACGCCGTCGGCTTTGTCGCCAGGTATGCCCCCATCGCAAACGGCATAAACGCCGACGGGTAATTGCGAATGTCCACAATCAACCCCTTCGTGTTTTTCGCCCTCTCAAAATAGCCCTCCAGGTCCGCAGCCTTGATGCTGGAAAGCTTCACATACGCCACATCTGCCGACAGCAAGCGAAACGTGTCCCCCGGCTGATCGTGCGTGGCAAACGTCTGCTGGGTCTTCACGCGCGTCGCAGCCAACTGCATAGTCTTCCCCCCGCGCTCAATCTCCACCGAAGCCGCCCCGCAAGCACCTCGCGTCAGATTCGCCGCCAAATCCCTCTTCCTCGCCGCCTCGTTCGAGTCCGCATAATACAAAGCCCACTTGCCCACCAGAGACGAAATCCCCACCCCGTCCAAACTCTCCACAACATCCCCAGCCTGCAACCCGCTCGTCTCCACGCCCACCCGATAGACAACAAACTTGTCTCCCACAAACCGCAGCGTCCCCGGCAGCGCGCAGTCACCCACCGGCGGCCGCACATAAATCGAACTCCATAGATTCGCATGCGTATCGTTCGCCTTCCCAATCAACTCAAACAGGGCCAATTGGTATGCCGTCTTATCCTTCGCCAGTGCCAGCCGGGGAATAAACTCCTTGAGCACCGCACCCCAGTCCTGCCCCGCAACCTCCCGGCCCGGCGTCCAATATTCAAGAATGTTCCACCACCGGAACAGCGCCAACAACTGGTAGCCGGAATCGGGAAACTTCATCTGCGCATAGTCCAGCTCATGATTGAAGCTGGGATTCCCAACGCCCGCAGCCGTCGACACATAAAACTGCTTCTCCGTGCGGTTGGCATAGATCCCCTCAAGCCGCTCGCTCAGCGCCCCACCCAGCGCCTTCTTGTCGTGAATCCAGCCCAGAGCGGGCTTGATGTCCAGCTCGCCCGCAGGCGCTGGAACGCAAGGGCTGCATGCCGAAACCGGTCCAAGCTTGTCCACCCAGGCCAGCATCGCCTCGTTCGCCTGCGCCCGGTCCTGCGCCGCCAGTACTGCCGGCATAATCCTGAACAACTCGTAATCCCAGTGCCGCTGTCCGGTGGTGACGGTCGGGTCGTGGTACTTCAAAAATCCCCACACCCGCGCCACTGTCGCCATGTTCTCCACCTGGATCGGCGTCAAGCTGTCCAGCGCAATCCGCGACCCCGAATCAAATTCGTGATCCGCCGGCAATCCCGGTTTCACTGTCGCCACAGCCGCATCCGCAATCGGCTTCCCATCTACCAGCAGCTCCAGGTCGTCCGCCCACACCGTGCCCGTGCCCGACATAATTACGCCAAAGTAAAGCTGCTGCGCCTCTGCATTCACCGGCAGAAAAAGACTGTATTGCGTCCAGTCCTCGGTCCCCTTCACCTGCTGCGACTGCATGTTCTTGAATTCCACCGAATGCCCGTCCGCATCCTCTCGAAGCCAGAAACCCGCGTCCCCTGAAACATCCTTCAGCCGCAGCCATCCGCGAAGCTCCACCACCCCACCCGCGAAATCAACCGGCAAGCCGCGCGTAATCACCGCCTGACCGCCAGCCGATTTGGCGTCCCGCTCCAGCCGAACCGACCACTTCCCGCTGTGAGCCACGCTGTTATCCGCTGAAACCGTCCCCGGCGGACTCGTATGCCACCCCGTCAGCGTCGCCCCAGTCTGGTTCTCAAACCCCAGCGCCTGCTGCACCGTGGCCCGCTCAGAAGTTGTCTGTGCAACCACCGAAACAGAAAACCCAAGCAATATCGCGCCAACAATGCAAGGTTTCATAACGTGCGCCCTTACTCAATCCAACGACAGACAAGTATAGGACACCCGCTCCCTTCCATCCGTGAGCCTCAAAACCGCCACCCAGGGCAATCGCATGAAGCCGCTTTGCTGGTCAGACTGGTTCGGATTTCTATCGCGCCGGAGGCGCAATGGTTGTTAGCCCCGTGCTTCAGCGTGGGGAAAGGCACCACCAATAGCCGCACAGCCCCGTCGGGGCGGCGCAAACGGCCAATTCCTCGTCAAAATAACGTTCATGCGATTGCCTCAAAACTGCCACCAGCCGCCGGCGAGTGCCCCGGTCTCTCGCTTTTGGGGACCGGGGATGGCGGCAAATTGTGCTTCAATAGTGGCAAATGAAAATCCTCATCGCACTCGTGTTGGCAGTGTTCGCAGGCAGCGCTCCTCACCTCGCATGCGCCGCTCCTCAACCCGCCGACGGCACTTCCAATTCAGCCCGCTTTGGCGGCTGGCCACGCCTGACTGGCGCAAAGACCGGCTTCTTTCACACCCAAAAGATTGACGGACGCTGGTGGCTCATCACTCCCGATGGCAATGCCTTCTTCTCCAAAGGAGTCGATAACATCAGCTACCAGCCCGAAGCCAAATCGGCTCCCGGCGCCCCATCCAATCCCGACGCCTGGGCGGCCAGCGCTGCCAGGCAGTTGCGCGGCTGGAACTTCAACACCGCCGGCGCCTGGTCGGCCAATCAGATCAGCCACCAGGGACTCGCCTATACCGTCATCCTCGACATGGCAGCATCCACCCAAAAAGATCTCTGGCTCAAAGGCGGAGTCGTCGATTATTTCAGTCCCGAGTTTCGCGCCGCCGCCGACCGTGCCGCAGCGCTCAAGTGTGCGCCTCACGCAAACGATCCCTGGCTGCTCGGCTACTTCACTGACAACGAGCTGCGATGGGGCAAAGACTGGCGCTCCAAAAACACCCTCCTTGACGACTATCTCAAAATGCCTCCCCAAGCCCCCGGCTTCCTCCGGGCAACCGCATTCGTAAAGGCCCTCAATCACGACGTTACAGACGAGGATAAGGCCCGGTTCAACGGCCTCATCGCCGCCGAGTATGCGCGTGTCACCAGCCAGGCCATCCGCCGCTACGATCCCAACCACCTGATCCTCGGATGCCGTTTCGCCGTCTACCCCGGAGACGCGGTGATCGCCGCGGTCGGCCCCTGCTTCGACGTCATTTCATTGCACAGCTACAACGCCGTTCCCCCTGTCGAGCAGCTCCGGCAGATTACGCTCATTACCGGCAAGCCCGCCATGCTTACCGAGTTCAGCTTCAAAGCCATGGATAGCGGACTGCCCAATTCCAAAGGAGGAGGTAAACCCGTGGCCACCCAGGCCGACCGCGCCGACGGCTTCACCGCCTACGCAAATGCCCTTGCCGACCTTCCCGGGGTCGTAGGCTACCACTGGTTCGAGTATCGCGACGAACCCAAAGAAGGCCGCTTCGACGGCGAAGACTGCAACTACGGCGTAGTCAAAATCGACCTGACCCCGTGGCAGGTCCTAACCCAGCGAATGACCACCGTCAACAGCGACATAGAAGCCCGCCACGCCACGTCGAAGAATGAACCCACCGCCGCACCGGCGAAGTGAACCAGAGAGATAAGAAACAGGGGTGCACTCCAGTATCCCGTCCCCTATTTCCCCAAACCCAAGAATCCTCCAGGAGGGAGCGCAGGATAGTAGCCCCTGACGAAGTCCGGGGAACCGATCCGAGCAAGGAATGTCGTCCCGTAAGGACGAAGTGAACCGACCCGGAACCCCGGGGACAGAACCCTGGGGACAGACGGGAAGTTCCCCGCAACCCGAGACGGGAACCCCGCCGAACAACCCCATTCCCGGGCCCTGCCAAACCCCAAACCCACCCCCAAAAAAGATTTCTCCAAAGTTTGCAACTTAATTCGCGGAAACACGCACAATCGAATCATGGGTCGCGAAAAACACCACGAAGAACCTCCAGTCAGGGCGGCAATCGGGCTGAACGGCCGCGCATACCCCCTACCCCTCCCCCCCCGATACCCCCCCCTTAGGTATGCATTTTACTGATACCAAACAACTTACCTGCTATCCTGGATTCCAGACCCTGAAAACAAACCACTTACAAGCCTTCAAAAATCGTAGAAAAATGCCCACTTGCACCAAAAGGAGGGCATTTCCCGCCCTCAAACAGAGTCTTCCGTCAACCCGCCAACTATCCACTATCCACTAACCACTGCTTTTCAAAACCTCGCCTCCGGCAAACCCACCGGCTTGGCCTGCAGCAGCGATTCAATCGTCTTCAGCGCGTCAAGCACCGCGCAACCCATCCAAAAGCGACTCCAATATCTCCATTCCTCAACACCGCACAGAACAGCCCGCCGGAAAATAGCCATTTGGGTTCCTCGGCCATCTCGGCCATTTCGAACTGCTGGCCCGCAGGACGCTGGATATTCATCCGTGCTGCTCCGTCGTGTATCCTCATGGCTTGCAAATGTCAGCAAGGGACAGGGAGGCGTCATGGCACCAATGTTGGCCCGATGCGGGCGTAGGAAGCGGACCGTTGGCGAGAGTTGCCGCAAGATTGCTTCCCAGCTCTACCGAACCTTAAGACTCGCCGTTCTGCTGGCGCTGGTTGCCCCAGCCGTGTACGCCCAACCGACGCCTCCAGTGCAACAACTCGCGTTTCGCCCTTACCACGCAAGCGGCCTGTACGATGTTGGCGATACGGTCGGCTGGACTGTTTCTCGGGGCCCCACGGCGCCGACGTACGCATATAAATGGACCATCCGGCGTAACAACAAAGATGTGCTCAAAGAAGGCAAGCTCGACCTGAGCTCGGGGAAAGCCAAAATTGAAATCGTCGGCGACCAGCCCGAGATGATCTATGTCGCCATCGAGCCCTACGCAAACCTCTCGGCAGACAACACGGGGAAGGATACCGGCGCATCGGCTGCGACGGACGCCGGCCCCGCCGCCACATCCGCGTTCGTTGGCGGCAACACGGGCCGCAACACCGGCCTCTATGCCGTTGGGGCCGCCGTTGCCCCCAGCCGACTCGGGCTCTCGACGCCCCGGCCGGCCGACTTCGATGCCTTCTGGGACGCGAAACTGGCCGAACAAGCCAAGATCTCCATCAACCCGAGCGTAACCTCGATCCAGTCCGACATGCCCGGCATCGAGGAGAGTACGTTTGCTCTCGATGCAATGGGATCGAAGGCACACGGTTATGTTGCGAAGCCTGCCAGGTCAGGAAAATTCCCCGCCATCATTCAACTGCAGTATGCGGGTATTTACGCGCTCGATCCTCACTGGGCTGCGCAACGTGCCTCAGATGGCTGGCTGGTGATCGATGTTGACGCACACGACAAGCTGCCCTCCGACCCTTCCGGAGACATTCCAAAGTCCTACGTCGCGGTGGGCAACACCGACCGCGAGAAATCGTATTTTCTCGACATGTACCTCCGCGATTCGCGTGCTCTCGATTACCTGCTCACGCGGCCAGACTGGGATGGGAAAACAATCGTGTTGACAGGGGGAAGCCAGGGAGGCCAGCAGAGTTTCGCGCTCGCGGGCCTGCGCCCGGAGAAGATCACGGCGGTGCTGGTCTGCGTTCCTGCCGGCGCGGATACCAACGGCGATCTGCATGGCCGCAAGAGCGGCTTTCCCAATTGGCCTTCAGACAATCCCAGGGCAATGGAGACCGCCCTCTATTTCGACCCCGTCAACTTCGCCTCGCGCATCAAGGCTCCGGTAATGGCAGGCATGGGGTTCATCGATACCGTTTCTCCGCCTGCGGGAGTTTGGACAGCCCTGAACCAGATTCCGGGTCCAACGGAGCCGTTACCGCTGATCGAATCGGAGCACGACAACTTCACGCCAGACAAAGGGAGAAATTGTCCTGCCCGGACGCAGCAGATCCTCGATAGCCTTCGCTCCGGGGCGAAATACAACCCCACAGTCCTGAAGTGACCCGCTGTCCGCAACCGGACTGCGACAGGAACGCGCGGCTTGCATTTGGATGAGCAAGGCACTACAAACCATTTCGCGCTTAAGATCAGCTAACAGCCTGTGGTGAAAGTCGCGTTTTGAAAGGGCACGGCTTCAGCCGTGCCGCAAGTGGCTGAAAATAAACGCTGGGCTTTAGCCCCCGAGGGATGTTCTTTGTGAATCTTGACTCAAAACCCGACTTTTTCCGCAGCCTCTTTAGCCCCAGCGGGTTTTTGACTTTCACATCCGCACAGATCAAGAGTTTTTCCGCAGCCTCTTTAGCCCCTGAGGGATGTTTTTCACCCGATCTGGACTTTCACCACAGGCTACTAAGCGTATCCGCCACTATGCGTCGAAATTCAGCTCCCTGCAAGGGGCCCAACAACGGATTGGTAATCAGCAGAACGGTTCGGTAATCAGCGGGTCAGCGGTTCGATCCCGCTTGTCGGCTCCCTATCTGGCCTGGTTCGGCACCGGCGCGCATATTTACCCCGCCTTTGCCACATCGTCTGACCGCCATGCGCCACGAAGCAACTCGCGGCGCATCGCAGACTCAATAAGTAATCAACCGCGAGTCATGAAGATGGGCAGGCCTAACTTCAGGTTATAAGTGGGCCGGTAGCGCTCGGTGTTGTACATGGTGCTCACTTCCACCCTGCGTGGGCCGAGCTTGGGATCGGGGATAGGGGCCATCGTGTAACAGCCGCCGTTGATTGCGGTCATCAGCCCGCTCTTCCCCTCTTCGACGGCGTCCATGGCCATTCCGGCGAAGGTAATGGCAACCATGCGATCCACAAAGTCGGGGCTACCGGAGCGGAGATCGTAAGTCAGATCGCTGACCACCGTTTCCTCGCCGGTGGCGGTGTTGATTTCGCTGCTCAGATCTTCGGCCACGCTCATCTTCTTGCGATGCCCAAAAGCGTCTGCCGGGCCATATTCCTTGACGGTGTAACCCTCCCACTCCGCGCCTTCTGAAAGCACAACCAGCGAATAGTTGCTGGGATTGTTGCGCTTGTCGGCGATCAAGATATCGATGAGGTGGGGCAGGCTGACCTTGTACTCGGGAATGCAGCAGCGCAACGATGTGACATAGGCGGTATAGAGTGCGGTGTAGCCGGCGTCGCGGCCGAAGACACGGAAGATGCCGATACGCTCGTGAGAGCCGACGGTGGTGCGCTGCCGCTCGATTGCATCCATGGCGCGGGTGATGGCGGTAGAGAAGCCGATGCAGTACTCCGTGTTGCGGACGTCGTTGTCCATCGTTTTGGGAACTGCGATGACCTTGGCGCCATGGCGGTCAAGCTCCGCCGCGTAGCTGAGTGTGTCGTCGCCGCCAATGGCGATAATGTAATCGAGGCCGAGCGACTCGATATTCTTCAAGACTGCGGGAGTCACGTCGTAGACAGTGCTTGTTTCGCCCCTCTTTGTTGTCTGGTGGCTGGCAAACTGCTGGCCGGCAAGAACCGGCGGAAGCACCTTCATCTTGGTTGGGTTGGTGCGGGAGCTATGCAGAAAAGTGCCGCCGGTCCGATCAACTCTGCGAGTATTTTCACGGTTGAGGGGCAGGATGTAGCGCGACTTGCTGGCCGGATCCTCCAGATTGACGTGAGTTAGCCCTTCCCATCCGCGGCGGATGCCAATGACGTCGCAACCGATTTCGAATCCGCGATAAACAACTGATTTGATGACCGAATTGAGGCCGGGAACGTCCCCGCCACCGGTAAGAATGCCGATACGCTTAGCTGCCATGAAACTACTCCGATCTGTCCAGAAATATTCGTTGGTGCAGGATTCTTTCCGAACGGTTCCGCGACCTCAAGGATATGCCCCTGCGCTCAGTTCGGCAAGGCTGGCCCGGCTCGGTTGCTCTGACCATTGCACTGCGCGGCAGGGTCAGGTCGTTAGAATGGATTTGCACCGTTGATTGGTCTGGCCGGTGAATTCCCCACGGCTATCTGGCGTGCGGCTCAAGCGATGGCGGGTCACTTCCAATGCCAAGGAACGCTTCAATCCTGGTGCAAAAAGGGGGCAGCAATGAAAGCTCTGGTCAAGGCGCGTGCGGAACGAGGGCTCTGGATTGAGGATGTGCCCGAGCCCGCGGTTGGCATCAACGACGTGAAGATTCGCGTGCTGGCGACGGGAATCTGCGGAACCGACCTGCACATTTACGAGTGGGACCAGTGGGCGCAAAAGACGATTCACGTTCCGCTGGTAATCGGTCACGAGTTTGTGGGCGAGATTGTAGAGACTGGTTCGAACGTGACCGATTTCCAAATTGGCGACCGCGTCAGCGGCGAGGGCCACGTAGTGTGCGGACGCTGCCGCAACTGCCTCGCGGGCCGGCGTCACCTGTGCGCGCATACGGCGGGCGTGGGCGTGAATCGCGCCGGAGCTTTTGCCGAGTACATTGTGTTGCCCATGACCAACATCTGGCGGCACGCGCCGGGGATTGCGCTGGAAGTTGCGGCCATCTTCGATCCGCTGGGGAATGCGGTGCATACGGCGCTGGCGTTTCCGGTGCTGGGCGAGGATGTGCTGATTACCGGTGCGGGGCCCATTGGGATCATGGCGGCGGCGATTGCGCGGCACGCGGCCGCGCGCAACGTAGTCATTACGGACCTGAATCCCTACCGGCTGGAGCTGGCGAAGACGGCTGCCAACGTGACGCAGGCGGTGAATCCCAAGGAGAAGTCGCTGGAGCAGGTGCAGAAGGAACTGGGCATGCAGGAGGGGTTCGATGTGGGCTTTGAGATGTCGGGCAATGCGAACGCCTTCCGCGACATGCTGGCCAACATGAGCCACGGCGGCAAGGTGGCGATGCTGGGCATTCCTTCGCCTTCCGAGATGTCGATTGACTGGGCCAAGGTGATCTTTAACCAATACACGATCCGCGGAATTTATGGGCGCGAGATGTACGAGACCTGGTACAAGATGACGGTGATGCTGCAATCGGGTTTGGATATCAGCAAGGTGATTACGCACCGGCTGAGGTGGGATCAGTTTGAAGAGGGATTTGCGGCGATGAGGTCGGGGAATTCGGGGAAGGTGATTTTGGATTGGCAGGGGATTTGAAAGGGGCCTTGAGCTAGAGCATTTCCCCTGTTGATATAGTGTGAAATCCCTGCGTGGGCCCAAGGTGCCGGACGCCGCAAAAAACAAGTACCGCTGGCCTCCCGGCCGGCTGTAGCGTGGACCTCCCGGTCCACGTCGCACTCTACGTCAACACGAAAAAAGCTCAAGAGCTGAAAAACGGGCACCCGAATTGGCACAGCCCCAACGGGGCAAACGGATTCCTCCGGGTGCCTGACCCCCGTACCTACCTTTCCCAAAAAAGCAAGCCCCCCAACCAAATCTCCCGGCCTAATCCCCTCCCAATCCAACAACTTCCACTACCACTCCATTTGCGTGCAATTCAACCCATTTGGCGCACACTATCTCCAGGGGGTGTTCTCATGCCAAAATCGTCCATCAAAACCAGCCCGCACCCCCCTTCCCTGTTCTCTGCTCCCTGTTCCCCTGCTCCCTGTTTTTCATGCCTTCGAACCCTAAAAAAATGCAAAGACCACCCCCTCCCCCCTCAAATTCCCCCACAAATCCAATGCAAGAGTCAAATAAAATATTTATATTCAACATCTTACAAATTCGGCATGTTTACCGATCAGTAAACGCAATCCCGCTTTTTAGGGCAAAAAACGCCCTAAAACGCATCCAGATTGGCGCTTTAGAGCAAAAAATTGACACTTTTTGTTGCGCCTACGGCGCGTTAAGAAGCTCCGGCCTACCGCTGTTGAGTGCTTGTCTCTTCAATTCCATAGCGTATTGCGGCTTTCAGTACATCGGCTTTTATGTCTGCCAGCGTTTTGAATTTAATGCAATATCCGGTGACGCTTGCTTTGCCGAGTTCGTTTCCAAATGTCTGGGCCAGGTATTTCTTGTCCTCGATCCCCATAATGTAGACGGAAATGCCCGTTGTATTCCCACTTAAACCGATCTGATAGAACTCTCTGGTTTTTCCCTTGGCAAGTTGCATGATTTGGCATCCATAGCCAATGTTTGGGTTGGAAACGATTTTTCCCTTCTCGTCTTTTCCGTCCAGGAACCACAATTTAGATGCTGGCATCAGCGCCAGAATCATGCCATGCAACTCTTGCATTTCGCGGCGTTTCGGTTCCGGTTGCGCGGCGATGTAACCCGCGATTTGTTGCTGAGTGTTCATGGCAACCTCCTTGGGGAGTCGGTTTGCAAGAGAGTGTGACTAGAAGAAGATGATATCGGATTCTGCGTGGCTCATTGAGGTTTGGCCGAGACGACAAAGTCGGCGGATTGGTCGGCTAGAGAGCTGCCGCCGATCCAGACGGTGTAGTGGGTGGCTTCGATGGATGGCTTGGCCTCCAGATTGTAGAACGATAACTCGTTGAAGCCGAGCGGGAAGCTGACCTGCTTCGACTCACCGGCAGCGAGCGTGACGCGCTCGAAGCCCTGGAGGCTGCGCACCGGCTGCTCGATGCTGGCGCCCAGATTGCGGACATAACATTGCACGGTCTCCGTCGCCGTGCGGCTGCCGGTGTTGGTGACGGTTGCTGTGGCTTCGACAATGGGTGCGGAGTCAGGGATTCCCAGCGTGGTGGCATGGCGAGTCAGGGCCTCAGAGAGCGGGATGCTGGCGCGAGAGACTTTTACATTGCCGTACGCGAAGGTTGTGTAGGTGAGGCCCCAGCCAAAGGGAAACAACGCGGAGTTGGGCACGTCGATGTAGCGTGAAAAAAAGCGGGAATCATCGCCAGGCGGCTGGGAGAGATCGATGCCGGTGGCAGGGCGGCCGGTGGGGAACTGGTTGTAGTAGAGCGGCTCCTGGCCGACGGCGCTGGGAAAGCTCATGGGCAGCTTGCCGCTGGGCAGGACGTCGCCGTAGAGGACGTCGGCGATGGCGTTGCCGGCCTCGGTGCCGGGGAACCAGACTTCCATGATTGCGGTGACGTGTTTGGCGGCCCAGTCGAGCACCAGCGGGCGGCCGGAGAAGACGAGCAGCACGACGGGTTTACCGGTGGCGGCCACCGCTTCCAGTAATTGCTCCTGATTGCCGGGCAGGTCAAGGTAGGCACGGCTGCCGGCCTCTCCGCTCATGGCGTTCGATTCGCCCAGCGCGAGGACGGCGACATCGGAGTCGCGAGCGGCCTGGACGGCTTCGGCAAAGCCAGCTTGGGAATCGGCTTCGATTTCGGTGCCTTTGGCGTAAGTGAGCTGGCCGCCTGTCTTTTTTGCGCGCTCTGCAAACGCCTGGCGAATGGTGATGATGTCGGGATCGCGACCCGCTCCGCCCCAGGCCCCGACCATCTCTGAGGTTGAATCGGCGAGCGGGCCAATGAGAGCGATTTTGTGCGTCGCTGCGGAGATCGGCAGCACTGGCGTACCATTTTCCAGCTTGCTGTTCTGGAGGAGTACAAAGGACTCTTCCGCACCCTGGCGGACCAGTGGCCGGTGTTCCGGGACGGCGGCTGTGACTTCAGGCGCTTCGGCGTAGGGATGCTCGAAGAGGCCAGTGGCGAACTTGACTCTCAGCACACGGCGGACAGCCTCATCGACGACAGACATCGGTACCTGGCCGGACTTGATGAGAGAGGGCAACTGGGTGTCATAGAAGTGGGACATCATGTCGACCTCAACCCCGGCCGTGATGGCCTTGCGGGTGGCCGTTGCCGGGTCCAGCGCGATGCCGTGGTTGAGCAGTTCCATGACGGCGGTGTAGTCCGAAACGACGAAGCCGTTAAAGCCCCACTCGCCACGCAGGACTTTGCCGAGCAGGAATGGATTGGCGGTGGCGGGAACTCCGTTGAGGGCGTTGAAGGAGGACATCATGGTGGCTGCGCCGGCCTGAACGGCGGCGTGGTAGGGCGGCAGATAATCCTGGCGCAGACGAATCTCGGACATGTCTGTGGTGTTGTATTCGCGGCCGGCCTCCGCGGCGCCATAGGCTGCATAGTGCTTGACTGAGGCGGCAACATGTCCGGGGAGCGAAAGGTCGTCTCCCTGGTAGCCCCGGATATAGGCCTGTGCCATGGCGGAGCCGAGATAGGCATCTTCCCCGGCGCCCTCAGCAGTGCGGCCCCAGCGAGCATCGCGACTGATGTCGACCATGGGCGAGTAAAACCAGCGAACGCCGGCTGTGGTTGCCTCTTCCGCGGACATCCGGCAGAGACGAGCGACCAGATCCGGATCCCAGCTTGAGGCGAGGCCGAGAGGGATGGGATAGATGGTGCGATAGCCGTGAATGACGTCCGCGCCGAAGAGCAGAGGAATGTGGAGGCGGCTTTTATCGACGGCCAGGTGCTGATAGGTGTTGGTTCGTTCCTTGCCGATGGTGTTGAGCATGGAGCCCAGGCGGCCGGAGGCGGCGAGCTGCATGGAGTCGATGTGGTTGGCTGCGACGGGGTTGATGGCGACGATGACGCCCCGTTTGTCCGTAGCAGGCTTCGAAGTGTCCGCCGGAGCGGTGGGAGAATCGCCGGTGTCGTTGTACTGGACCAGTTGCCCGATTTTCTCATCCAGCGTCATCTGCCGGAGCAGCGCGTCAACTCGCGCTTCGATCTTGGGGTTGGCAAGCTGGGCATTGGAGGGGTGCACCGACTGAGCAAACCCGGAAAGCGTGAGGCCGCCCACTGCAAGGCTGAGGACGCAGCAGGCGCAGATGGCTCGGAAGGGGTGATTCCTGCGCCGGCTGGGAGAGGGCTGGCTGATGAGTGCGTCGATGCGAGTTTTCAAGACAAAAAGCCTCCGCCGTGCGGTTGATGGAACGAGTGCGATTGCCGTATTTCGCCGAGGGCCTGAAAATGGCAGTGGCAAGGATGCTTTGCAATCGCGTATAGTACCCTTCGATGCGTGAGGGCCCATGTTCGCATGCCATTGCGCAATCGTTTGCGCTAACATCAGACTTGTACCACCTGCAATTCAGGTCAGTCAAGAGACTGACTCTCTATGGCAGACCACAGCGAAGGAGTCGTGGCGATGTTTGATCGCGATGTATTGACGATGAACCGGAGGCAGGTCATCAAGGCCATTGCGGCCGCAGCCGGTTGTGCGCTGGCTCCGGGCGCTTTTGCGGCGGCTGACAGTTGGCAGGCCAGCAAAGAGGATGAGGCCTTCCTCAATGATCTGGAGCGTCAGGGATGCCTGTTTTTCTGGGAGCAGGCCAGCGACAAGACGGGGCAGGTTCTCGACCGGGCGCGCAACGATCTCGGAGGCGCGCGCGATCCGCGCACAATGGCCAGCATCGCAGCGACGGGGTTTGGACTGAGCGCGCTTTGCATCGCCGATCATCGCGGCTATCTGCCTCATGCGCAGATTGTGGAACGGGTGAAAACAACCCTGCACTGGCATCTGAACACGCTGCCGGAGGTGCATGGGTTCTATTACCACTTCACGGACATTGAGACGGGAAAGCCTGTGCCTGGCGTGGAGGTCTCCTCAATCGACACATCGCTGCTGCTTTGCGGAATTCTGACGGCAGGCGCCTATTTTGAGGACAAGGAGATACGTTCGCTGGCGCAGCAGATTTATGAGCGCGTGGACTGGCCCTGGATGCTGAATGGCGGCAAGGCATTCTCGATGGGCTGGCATCCTGACACAGGGTTCCTCGAATCGCGCTGGAACAAATACTGCGAGTTGATGATGATCTACCTGCTGGCAATCGGCTCGCCAACCCATCCGGTTTCGCCAGACCACTGGAACAGCTTTACGCGTCCGGTAATTCACTACAACGGTTACGAATATATCAGCGGAGACGACCCAATTTTTACGCACCAATATTCGCAGGCCTGGTATGACTTCCGCGACAAGCGCGATGCTTATGCAAACTATTTCGACAACTCGGTGACAGCCACGCGTGCGCACAAGGCGTTCTGCCTTTCTTATCCGCAGTGGTACAACGACGACTACTGGGGTATGTCGGCGTCGGACACGGAAACAGGATACGCGGCCTGGGGCGGGCCGCCGGCGCAGGGTGATATCAACGGGGCAGTCGTTCCTTGCGCGGCGGCAGGATCGCTGGCCTTTCTTCCGGCCGATTGCCTGCATGTATTGCGGGCAATGCGTGCGAAGTGGGGCAAGCTGGCGTGGGGACGCTACGGGTTTGTGGATGCGTTTCATCCGGCGACCAACTGGTATGACCCGGATGTGCTGGGAATCGACCAGGGCATTTCGGTGATTATGGCGGAGAACCTGCGTTCTGGGCTGATCTGGAAGGCATTCATGCGCAATAAGTCGAGCGTGTTAGCCATGCAGCGAGTTGGATTCCACGCGATGGGACAGCCCGCATGAAGCGTATTTCCTATGACAGCCGGTGCGACCCAAACTTAAAAGCGGACTTATGTGGTGAAGCAATCTATGATTGGAGAAACCATAAGTGACCAAATCTCCGCTTAAGCCGATCACACTGAAGGAGCTCGCAGCGATTCTGGAGCTCTCGCAGTCCACAGTCTCGCGCATCGTCAACGGTGCGGCTGCTGCGCACCGGATTGCTCAGGAAACGCAGGAGCGAGTTCTGCACGCGGCGGCGCTTTATGGTTACACCGCCAACACGGTAGCGAGGAGCCTGCGCCAGAAGCGGACCTATACGATTGGCGTGATTGTTCCGGAGATCAGCGAAGGATATTCGACAGCGGTATTGAGCGGCATTGAAGACGAGCTTCTCAAGGACGGTTTCTTCTATTTTGTCGTCAGCCACCGTCATCGTGCGGATTTGCTTGAGGGTTATCCGCGCATGATGCTGGCACGATCGGTTGAGGGCATCATCGCTGTCGATACGCCGCTGGAACAGGAACTGGCGGTGCCGCTGGTGTCCGTCTCGGGGCACAGGCGGCGGAGCGGTGTGATCAACATTGAGCTGCACCATGAACAGGCGGCACACCTGGCGCTGGAGCACTTGCAGAGCCTGGGGCACACGCACATTGCCTTCATCAAAGGACAGGAATTCAGCTCCGATACCAACCAGCGCTGGCAGGCGATTGTCGATGTGGCAAAAACGCTGGGCATCGAAGTCGACTCGCAGCTGGTGGTGCAGTTGCAAGGGCCTGAGCCGGGGCCGGGGCCGGGGCTGGAGGTTACGCGGGAACTGCTGAAGACCGGCTTGCCTTTCACGGCGATCTTTGCCTTCAACGATGTTACGGCGATTGGCGCGATTCTTGCGCTGCGCGAAGCCGGACTCAAGGTGCCGCGCGATGTGTCGGTGCTGGGCTTTGACGACGTGCTCATTGCGTCCACCAACAACCCTGCGCTGACCACGATTCATCAGCCTTTGCGGGCCATGGGGCAGGCTGCGGCAACCACGCTGCTGGGCCTGATTCGCAACGAGGTTCCAAAGCCGCATCCGCCGGTTATCACGGTCTATCCCAAGCTTGTGGTGCGCGATTCGACGGCGTTGATGACTCCGCGGGCGGCGCCGGCATCCGCAGACGTGGAAGGCTAAGGCAACTCGTTCGTTGTTGCGCATAAGCCTGGACAAGAACTACAGAACAAGAAAGGAGGGCGCGCGCGACGCACCCTCCTTTTTTAATTAACTTGCCAGTAGTTAGAAATTGAAGCGCGCCTGTAGGTCGATGGTTCTCGATCCGAGCGCACCCGATGCTTGACCAAGATTTGAACTTCCAATGTTGTTCGAGAGGCCTGGGTTGAGGTTTAACAGGTTAAAGGCGTTGAGCATGTCGGCCTTGAATTCGATTTTCGCGTTTTCTCCCAGGACTTTCATATTCGGCAAACCGAAGGCCTTGGCGATGGTCAAATCGACATCCCTGTATCCGGGACCGGGAAAAGAGTTGCGACCGATTCCCGGCGGCGGGATGAAGTTGGTTGTCGACTGTCCAGCATTATCCGTGATGGCGGCTTCATAGTTCGGCACTTCGAAGTAGTTATTCGAAAACTGGTCGTTGTTCGCACCTGTGTTGGCCGTGCCTGGATTGGAGAAATTGCTTCCCGTCTTGAAGGCTTCGTTGCTGGTGCTGTGGCCGCCTCCTCCAAGATAGTGGGGACGCAGGCTCTGATATCCGTAGTTGCAGCTGTTGCAATAGATCTGGTGTGGCTCGGTATAAACCGGAGTCCACCCGAAGCCTGAGTGAAGGGTTGCGATGCCGCTCAGCGACCATCCACCAGCGACCTTCTCTGCCCAGGCATGGCTACCGTGAAAGAAAACCGGCTGCCAGGTGCCAAAGACCTTGAAGGAATGGTTGATGTCAAAATCGGACCGGCCGTAGGAGTATTTGGGGTTGTACAGATAGGCGTCCCGAGAGTACGGGCCAGAGTCTGTATCCGAGCTGCGCGCCCATGTGAACTGCGCCTCAGCAGAGAAGGTATGAGAGAACTCCTGCTTGAGTCCGGCGAGCATCATGTTGTTCATCGACCAACCGCCGCTGCCAAAAGTGTTCACACCGTTGACCAGTGGGTTCTGCGCAGCGCCCTGAATCTGTCCCAGAGCGGTGGCGTCATAGTTGTAGAGCAGATGGCGGCCCACGCTGCCCTCATAGCCGAGATTCGCGACCAGGGAGTGACCGAAATCGTACTCGGTATCGAGCGAGTAGTGTTCGAGGTACTGGGTGGGCATATTGCCGGGCAAACCGCCCAGGTTGGCGCCGCCTGCCGTGGGCAAACCTGCGGAGTTGAATGTGGTGATGGCGTTGGGGTTGGACGGGTAGCCGAAAATGTTGGTTGGGCTGCTGGATACCGCGTAAACGATATTTGGGTTGATCTGCGTGGGTCCTTTGCTGGAGCTTGAAAGGTAGTTCGATCCGGGCGGGTTGTAATCGTAATTGTTGGAGTTTGCAATCTGCTCCTGGTTGTAGTTCAGCCCGAAGCCGCCGCGAACAACCAGTTTGCCGGCGTCGCGCAGCGGGCTCCAATTGAAGCCGAACTGCGGTCCGAAGTTCATCTTTTGTGCTGTCCACGCGCCAACGCCAGTATGCAAAGAAATCCCAGTCAAGAGGGCGCTGCCGCTGCCAAACGAAAGCACACCCTGGTTGTTATCCTTGTCGGTGAGCGGTCCAAAGTAGGAGTAGCGCAGGCCGGCACTCAGGGTCAGGTTGGGACGAATCCTCCAGTCATCCTGGAAGAAGCCGCCGAAAAGATTCTGACGGTTGTCGTTGCGGTAGCCTCCAGGAATGCCGGTGGTTGCTTGAAACGGACCGCCTTCGGCCTCCGGAGCGTCGTTCACAAAATCCCAAAGATTGTAGAAGGTGTAGTTCGGCGCTCCGATGGGGTCGTTCAGATAGTAAAGCCGGGTTAAATCGAAGCCGAACTTCATGGTCTGCGAACGCAGAACCTTGGTGGCAACATCCTTGTAACCGTAGGTCCACTGGTCGAGATGGTTGGGGGACCCCACGCTGAACCCACCGATGTTGATACTTCCAATGCCTGAGACATCCGCCTGGGGCAGACCAAAGGGAGCCTGAGGATTGCTGGCGAGTTCGTTGTAACGCCACCCAGCGGCGTTGGCGCGGGCTTCATTCAAGAAGGTAGGCCCGAAGGTATGGTTCCAGATAACCGAGAAGGCATCGTTGATCTGCGAATGATTGAAGAGGTCGTAGCCCAGTCCGCCGTTATAGGTTGTGGTGGTGGCGGGGACCCAGTAGATTGCAAAGCTGGCGTGATCCTTGCTGGTTACATCCGCATCCAGACGCCCGTTGTACTGCTTGAAATCGCTGCTGGTTGGATTGCTGGTGCTGTAGAAGGCGATATCAGGGACGGTCGAAAGTCCACTGCCCACCCCGGGTGTGTTGTTGTCGACATAGGTAAGATCCTGCTTGCCCAAACCGGTCGTGAGCGGAGAACCGATGTTCAAGCCCCCCGAAACGGTCGCGCAATTTACGCCTTCAATCAGGCCCGCAGTACCGCAGTTTGCAGTGGTGATGACCGTCCCGAGAACCGCTGCCTTGGGAAAATTCAGATAGGTTGCGGCGATGCTGCCCGTGGGAGCCAACGGTGCAAGCTGAGAGGTTGAGTACCATCCGGTGCCTGTCGAGGGGGTATTCTGATTTTGTCCCTCGTAGTTGAAAAAGGCAAAGACCTTGTTTTTCCAAATCGGCCCGCCAACGCTGCCGCCCAGTTGGTTGTAACGGTCTGAATCCCTGAGCAGACCGCGTTCAACCGGCGTGCCGGGCGCAACAGATTGGGAGCCGTTCCAACGCTGGTACGCATTCATTCCCGGGCGGAAAACCTCGACGAATGCACTCCCGTGAAGCTCGTTGGTTCCGCTCTTTGAGGTGATTTCAGTAATCGCACCCGAGAAGCGGCCATTTTCAGCATCGTAAGCATTGGTGACGACTTTGATGTTGCTGACCGAATCCTGACTGGGAGTAACGACAGTCGATCCGCCCCAAACGGCGCTGACCGTGTTGATACCGTCAACGGTGTAGCTGTTGTTTTCAAACTGGCCGCCATTGGCGTTTGCCGACGCGCCGCTTTCTGTGGCAAAGATGCTGCTGGAGCCTCCCAGGTTGCCGCCGCCACCGTTGCTGGCTCCGGATTGCGTGCCGGGCGCCGCAAAACCTCCGCCTCCGGCCTGCTGCGCCCCATCGGAGAGGACACCGGGAGCCATTTGAATGACACTGATCACGTTGCGCTGGAAAGACGGCATATGCTGGATTTGATTTTCTGAAATCGTTGTCCCGGTGTCCGCTGTTTCTGTATCCAGAACCGGCTGGGTTGAGGCGTTCACGGTCACCGTCTCGGAATCGGAGCCAATTTGCAGTACAACGTTCAAAGCATTCGGCTGCTCCGGAATCAACTGGAGGTCGTCGAGAACCTTCTTTTTGAAGCCCTCTCTGGTGACAACCAGCGTGAAGTGATCGGCCGGAAGAGCGTTGAAGTTGAAGATGCCGGCGCTGTTGCTGGTTCGAACCACTGTCTCGTTGGTTGACTTGTTTGTGAGCGTGAGTGTCGCGCCTGGAACCAACGCGCCCGTCGGGTCAGCCACAGTTCCTTGGATGGAGGTCCGGTATTGCGCACGGGCAGGAGTGGCGAGGCACAGCAACAGCAGCAGTGCGCAGCAGCCTGAGAGCGCTGCGAGCAGAGCACTTGCTTGCCGCTTCTGGGATGGCCGTTTCGGGAGTGGAATTCTGGCTGAATCAAGCAGTTGCATTTGGGTCTCCTCAATCAAAGCAGTTGCCGTCCAAGGGCGGACGTTGGGGGTAGCGGAAGCGCATCTGGGGGTAAGAACATATCTCTTGCACAATCGATTGCGCAACGTCGTATTGTTACCACTGGCGAGATTTAACTGTCAACTGAATCTTTGCCGATCAGGGCTCAGATTGATTTTGTGAACACGGTGTATGCTGGTCAACGAACGTCGCAGGCAAGCAGACGACATGCGGGAAGGATACTGGTGGAAATGCAGAGTCTATTGGTCAAGAAGAGACACTTTAGCCCTGGTTTTTGGGTGCTGACATGTATTTTTAGCATGATCGCGGCAAGTTTACCTGCTTTGGGGGCCGGCCAGCGGACACCCCTGGCCTTGAAGACGGACGATGTGCTGCCGACGGGAAACGAGTGGATTGCGCTGCCGGATATCCGGGCGGCGGATGGAGCACTGGGGACGTTCAACGTGATCTCCATGCGCGACCGGGGGCTGCTGCAGGTGGCGGGGCCGGGCGGTGGGCCGGTTTTGCAGCCGTATTTCACGGCGGGCAATAAGCCGCTCACGATTCATGACCCCCAGTGGGAGCTGATTGAGTATTGGATTCCCACGGCGCACCAGACGGTGGACGGGATGGAGGCGACGCTGACCTGGTGCGCGCCGCCAGGGTCGCGGGCTGCATTCTTGCGCTTGACGCTGACCAACCGGCGGGCGGAGCCGGTGCCGGTATCGCTGGGCCTCAAGGGGCAGTTCGGCAGCCTGAGCCGTGTGACCTATGTGCCGGTGGAGTTGCGCGGGGAGCGGGTGGTGGGCGAGGCGGCGTGGGTTTCTCCGGGAGAGACGTTCAGCTTTATTACAAGCGATACAAAATTTGCCTGGTCGGTGATTCATCCCGAATCGCAGGCGGAGGTGACGGAGCCTCCGGTGTCGGCGACTCCGGCGCTGGATGCGAAAAAAGACGTGACGCTGAAGCCGGGCGAGAGCACGGAGGCGCTGTTTATTCTGGGGGTGGGGGTGGAGGAGTTCAGCGCGTCGCATGCGGCGCGGGCGCTGCACGAGATGCTGGAGCGCAACGGCGCGGAGGGGATGATTGAGCAGACGGCGGCGTGGCTGAAGGCGCGGACGCGGACGACAGGGCAGGCTGACCTGGATGTGTCGATGAACAGGAATTTTCTGTTTACGGAGCTCTACGCGTGGGGCAAGACGATCGATACGGAGCAACTGGTGGGGATTACGTCGCGGAGTCCGAGGTATTACGTGTCGGCTGCCTATTGGGACCGGGATGCGATGCTGTGGAGTTTTCCGGCGCTGCTGGATATCGACACGCCAATGGCGCGGGAGGCGCTGAACTACGCCCTGACTACGCAGTTACGCAATGCAGGCACGCATAGCCGGTTTATTGACGGGATTGTGCTGGAGGACGGGTTCCAACTGGACGAGGCGGTGGCGCCGATTCTGGCGCTGGCGACTTATGTGGAGAAGACCGGCGACGACGACTTTCTGCGTGCGCACAAGGATGCAGTTACAATTCTGCGCGACCGGCTGCTGGGACGTTATGACGCGGCGACAGGATTGTATTCGTCGCTGCAGGACTCACAGGACGAGTTTCAGCCGCTGCCGTTTTTGACTTATGACAACGTGCTGAGCTGGCGGGCGCTGCTTGATCTCTCCGCGCTGCTCAAGCGGCAGGGTGATACGGCCGGTGCAGAGGATATGAGCAAGAAGGCGGAGGATTTGCACGCGGCGGTGATGGCGCATTGCGTGTCCAGCGGCGCACCTGGGGCTGCCGGACCGATGTTTGCCTCGGCGACGGATGGAAAGCAGTTTGTATTTACTGAGATTCCGCCGGGATCGCTGATGAAGTTGCCGGCGCTGGGATTCATTGCGGAAACCGACCCGGTGTTCGTGAATACCTATAAGTGGCTGCACTCGGCTCACTATAAGTACTCTTACTGGGACCAGCCTTACGGGCTGCCTGGGAGTTATCGGCTGGTGTTTACGACTTCATGGAGCATTGCGGACCACTTATCGCTAACCCTGGGCAAAGAGCAGGCGTTGAAGGTGCTGCGGGCGAGTGGCTGGGACGGAGGTATTATCACCGAAGGAGTGAGTGCGACGACCGGGCAGATGGACCAGGCCGGCCGGGCCTTTGCGACGGCCGCTGGCTACATGGCTCATGCAATCTGTAAACTTGCTTGCACGGACCGGTAGTGGTGCCCAGCGATTCAAAGGAGTGCATGGGGGTTGAGACCAGCGCATGAGGGGGATTCGCAGGGAGCTTGAGGTCTTTCTTGGCTGCTCGCGGCGGATGCAGACACTGCTGCTCGCCAATATGACTTACGCGCTGGTGCTGCCGGTCATCGAGATATTTGTGGCTGCGTATGTAATGCGTAATTCGCAGTCCGTGAGCAAGGTGGTAACTTATCAGCTTGCCCTCTATGTGGGAACTCCGGTTGCGTTTCTGGTGAACGGCGTTCTGCTGGGACGGATTGGCGTGAAGCGCCTTTACAGCGCGGGGATGGTACTGTCGGGGATGTCGATGATGTTCCTGATGAGGACCGGGGAATTGACTCCTGTTGGTATCGCCACCTCGGGCCTGGCGATGGGGCTGGCTACCGGGCTGTTCTGGGCCAATCGAGGGTTTCTGGCGCTGGCCAGCACTGAAGACGGCAACCGCAACTACTACTACGGAGTGGAGACGTTTGCTGGAACGCTTTCCGCAGTGGTGGTGCCGGCGCTGATTGGCTGGTTCATTGGCGGCACTCTGCATTTCGGCTGGATGGGTGGGAACGCGAATCGTGCATACCGGGTGATTGCGCTGAGTGTGTTTGCGCTGACCCTGGTGGCGGCGAGCGTCCTTCAGCGGGGCACGTTTCGCAATCCGGCGCACCACCAGTACATCTTCTTCCGGTTTCACCCGATCTGGTACCGGATGCTTGAGTTGGCCCTGTTGAAAGGGCTGGCGCAGGGGTCCATTGTGACGGCGCCAGCCATGCTGGTCATGCTGCTGGTGGGCAAGGAAGCGACGCTGGGTGCGACGCAGGCAATTGGCGGCGTGGTGTCAGCCTGTGTGATGTACGTGGTGGGGCGCAAGACGGCTCCGCATCATCGGGAGGCGGTTTTCTCGGCGGCTTTGGTGCTGTTTTTTCTCGGGGCCGCTGCCAATGCGGTTCTGTTCAACACGGCGGGTGTGCTGGTGTTCCTAGGGTGCCTGGTGCTGTCCAAGCCCATGCTCGACCTCGCATACAACCCGATTGAGATGGGCATGATTGACGCCATGGCGGCGCTGGAAGGACGGAGCGAGTATGCGTACTTTCTCAATCATGAATTTGCGCTCTTCGCCGGGCGCTTCCTCGGGTGCATACTATTTCTGGCGATTGACGCGTGGTGGTCTGGCGTGGCAGCACTGAAGTTTGCACTGCCGGTAGTTGCGCTGGTGCAACTGCTTTCGATGCGGGTTGCGGGCAGAATTTCGAGCGATCTGGCTCGATACGGGACAGGATGCTGATGGCAAGGGAACGATTCAGCAAACCGGCAAGCTATCGAGAGATGGGCGTAACCATCCCCGACTCGTTACCGGTAACCAGAATTTCGAAGTACCAACGGCCCACTACGCTGACAGGAAAGGGGCATTGGCATGGCCGCTTTGGGGGGGCAAGATGAAGGTGTTGCTGCCGGATTCATATCGAAATCCTGTATTCTGAAGTCCACATCGAAGCAACCACTTCGTCTGGTGGAGGATTTCGTGTCTCTGGGTCCGGAGCATATCTCAGACGTAGGGGTCAGGACGATTCCGTAGGCGGGTAGCGGCTCAATGGCCGCTCCCCAGGGCTCGGCGTGGCGCTGGATTTGAGATAAGCTTTACGGCTGGCAGGCGGGGCGCATGGTTTTACGCCGGCTGATCTTCAAAATCCCGGGCAAGCAGCATCTGCCTTTTGCGTTGGACCGGATTCCAGATCCGGCACTCCACACTCCATTGGTCGGAAGGTGAAAATGAGCACAACTACACTCGCTCCCCAGTTGCAGGACGAATCGCTCGGAGCATCGATTCAGCAGCAGATCGCCATGATTGTCGACGGTCTCATCGATCAACTTCCCAACCCGGAGCGCCTGACCCCTTCACAGCGCCGCGGCATCATTGCCCGCTATTCCGCAGTTCTTGAAGGTAATTTCATTTATTGGATGACGGCTGCTTCGATCGCGGTGAAGTCCGACGAAGTTCGCCCGATTCTGGCGGAGAACCTGTTTGAAGAGGTCCGTGATGCGCACCCGGTAATGCTGCGCAAGTTTACAATCGCCGCGCATGCATTCCCCACCGATACCGACGCCCTCGCGGTCGATAAGGAACTGACGGCTGTTCGCCTGTTCCTGGGCAAGCTGCAGGGAGTGCAGTCGGTGCTGACAATGGCCTTCTTCGAGGGCTGGATTCAGCGTTTCATGGCCTACCTGGCTGACCTGGCAAAGCGCCAGGGCTCGACGGAAATGGAGTACACGGACGTGCATGGCGTGTGCGATGTGACGCACACGGCAGAGCTTTTCCGCGCACTCTCACTGGAGATGGCCATCAACCCGATCAGCCCGGATGCGGACCTGTTCGAGGGGGTGGACGTTTTGCGCACGCTGATCATTGCAATCATTCAGGGACCGAGCGCGCAGGCTGCGGCCTAGACTGTCCAAGCTCTGGATTTCCAGGGCCGAGACGTTGCGGGAACAGGGCGTTGCAGTGAAGACACAACTCCATGAAAACGAACAGGCAGAGGAGCGCGCCGGATACTACCCAGTATCCGGCGCGCATCTCTACACAGTGCTGCACGAGGTCGCCGAACCACTGGCGCGCATGCTGCTGGTGGGGCCGTTTGCATCGGAGCGGCACAATTCTTATCTGCCGTGGGTTCGCTGGGCGAGGTATTTGGCGGCGGCAAATGTTGAAGTCCTTCGCTACGACTATCGCGGCGTAGGTGAGAGTACGGGCAACTTTGAAACGATGACTTTTGCCGATTGGGGAGAGGATGTTGCGCAGCTCTCAGTCTGGTTGAAAGAGCGCGGGCCGCAGGTTCCGCTGGTGCTGCACGGGCTGGGCCTGGGCGCGGTGCTTTCGGGAAGGGCATTTGACGCCGGCATTGGCGATGCGCTGCTGCTTTGGTCCGCTCCGGCAAACGCCAACCAGGCACTCCGCCAAACGCTGATGCGCTGGGTGGGCCTTGAGCAAATATTCAAATTCGGCGATGACCGCAAGTCGGCGTCGGACTACATAAGGAAGCTTGAGCAGGGTTCGCCGCTGGAAGTGGATGGCTACACCTGGTCGGTAAAGCTATGGCAGGAGTCCTTTGATTTTGCGCTGCCCGCGGCACTGGCCAGCGAAGAGAGCGCGGCGAAGGCCTACACGCGGCCAGTGCGCATGGTGAAGCTGACCAGAGATGCCGCGCCACTGAGCAAGGGCGGGCTTGTGGGTTTTGACGATTTGAAAGACTTCGGATGGCTGTATGCTCCCAACAGGGAATGGCTTGTCGCGATGGCAACGAAGGGGTCGAAGGGAATCGTCTATGCGTGAGTGTATTGGGACGCGCGAGTTGATGGTTCTGGATGGGCTCGGGGTTCGCCTTCAAGGAACGTATCATCGCCCTGCGGGTGGCCTTTCCGTGGCGACCGGTGCTGGCGATCGGGTGGGCGTTCTGTTTGTGAACTCGCTCTCTCTGCCCCGCGCCGCGAGCGGCGATTCCGCAGTGCACTGGGCTAATGCAATTGCCGCGCTTGGTTATCCCGCCTTCCGAATAGACCTTCCAGGACTGGGCGACTCGGCCGGGCAGGCATCAACGGATTTGCTCGACCGCATTAACGATGGTGCTTTCGCACCGGTTGCGGCGGGGGCGATCAAGGAACTCGAAGACCGCTTTGCCTTGTCTGGCGTGATTGTTTTTGGACATTGTGCTGGATCGGTTTCAGCAGTGTATGCGGGCGCCGCGTCGTCCAAATGCAAGGGACTGATCTTGCTTGATCCCTACTTCCATCTGCCGCAAGCCAAGCGGCCCCGGCTGCGCGAAGAATTGAGCGGCTGGGCGCGGCGCAGCAAGCTGGGTGGAATGTTGAGCAACGCGTACGACCGCACCAGGAATGTCGCGATGAAAGTGCGCGGCAACACGCCGCCGGGGAATGCAAACATGCAGCTGCTTGAGCGCTGGAAACAGTTGACCGCGGCGGGCATTCCCGTACTGCTTTTGAAGGCGCCGGGTATCAAAGCTCAGGGCGCAAAGCCGCGCGTCGGCGAGTTCGATTACATCGACTACGTGGTGAAGTTGGCCGGGCGCAGGACTCGCGTGTCTGCGGAGTTTGTTGAGGGCGCGGACCATTCGTTCGCGAATCGCGCCGGCCGCGAAGCGGTGCAGAAACATATTTCTGAATGGCTCGGGAAGAATTTTCCGCTGTTCGATCATAAGTCTGTAAAGAGCAACGATTTGGCAAAGCACGCGAGCGACGAACCTGTTGACTTGAAAGAGTCGGCGGCGGTGTCCGATGAGCAGTGCTGCGCCTTGGAGGCGGGAAAGTAAAGATATGGATATCAAGGCCGAAATTATTGCGCAGTTCAACCAGGTGGCGCAGGAGCACGACAAGCGACTGGCGCCGTTGACCGACCAACTTGCCCTGCTCAACTCAGGATTGGACTCACTGTGCTTCGCGATTGTGGTGGCGAGGCTTGAGAATTCGCTCGGTGTGGACCCCTTCAGCGATGACGAAGACGCTCGCTTCCCCGTGACTTTCGGCGACTTCATTCGATTCTATGAAAATGCAAAAGGCTAACCCGGTTTCACTTTGGTCATCGATCATTGCCTCAGGCAGCCTTTCGACACGGGTGCTTGTCGGGCTGGGCGCGAAGGCGTCCTGGGGGGAACTGGCCTACGGGTCGATCCTTGACTGTCCGACGGAGGCGTTGCGCGGCAAGAGTGTGCTGCTGGCGACAACGGACCAGTTTCGCGCCTCGGCTGCGCTGATTGCGTTGGACGGCATCGTGCGAAGGGTGGTGCTGTTTCCTCCCGATGTGTCTGTGGAGCATTTGCCTTATGTTGCCAGGACGGCAGAGGCCGATGTGCTGGTAACGGACAACCGGGCGACGGCGAGCACTGCGCATGGAATCGGTCGAGTGGTGACGTGCGGGCAAAATGTGAAGCCGGTGAATGCCGATCGCGGAAAGTTCATCGAGACCGAATGGATTCTGTTGACCTCAGGAACCACCGGGCAGCCGAAACTTGCAATGCACACTTTGGGCAGCCTGGCCGGCTCCGCCTGGGAGACAAATCCAAACGCTTCGGCGATTGTTTGGAGCACGTTCTATGACATGCGGCGCTATGGGGGGCTGCATATTTTTCTTCATGCTGCGCTCACAGGCACTTCGCTGGTGGTATCGAGCGCGCAAGAGCCGGTTGCGGATTTTCTGGCGCGCGCAGGGGCAAATGGAGTGACAAATATCTCCGGCACGCCCTCGCATTGGCGGCGCGCATTGATGAGCCCGCTGGCAGACCGAATTGCGCCCAGCTATATTCGCATGTCCGGAGAGATCGTAGACCAGGCGATTTTGAATCAGGTGAAGGCGCAATATCCGCAAGCTCGAATCGAGCATACGTTTGCTTCGACGGAGGCGGGAGTGGGCTTCAACGTGAGCGATGGGTTGATGGGCTTTCCGCCAGAGTTGCTCACACGGAACCCAGAAGTCGAGATGAAGATAGAAGACGGCACGCTGAAGATACGGTCGAGGCGAACCGCTACCCGCTACCTGGGCGCGGAGAGCCCGGTACTGAAGGATGCGGCGGATTTCGTCGACACCGGGGATACGGTGGATTTGCGCGACGGCCGCTACTACTTTACCGGAAGGCGTGATGGCACCATCAACGTTGGCGGATTCAAGGTGCATCCGGAAGAAGTGGAAGCGGTGATCAATCGCCATCCGCAGGTTGCCATGTCGCTGGTGAAGGCAAAGAAGAGCCCGATTACCGGCGCTCTGGTGGTGGCAGATGTGGTGCTGAAGACGACGCTTGCAGAGAGCGGGCCGGAAGCTTTGCGCAATGGCATTCTGCAATTCTGTAGCGCCGAACTTGATGCGCACAAGGTTCCGGTAGCGATCAATATTGTCCCCATGCTGACAATTGGGGAATCGGGAAAGCTGGTGCGGCGCCATGCGTAGCGTAATTGTGACGGGCGGAAGCCGCGGGCTTGGATTGGGAATCGCACGCAAGCTGATTGCGTCTGGATTCAGTGTCATTGTGATCGCGCGCAAGGAAAGTGCGGAACTGATTGCGGCGAAAGTCGAATTGGAGTTGACGCATCCTGGGGTGTTGCATTTTGTGGCGTGCGACCTGGCCGATCTTGAGAGCATCCCGGCGATGGTGAAGAGACTCCGCAAGGAATTCGGTCCGCTCTATGGTTTGGTGAACAACGCGGGAATGAGTACCGAGGGAGTGCTGGCGCTAACCTCGACCAGCCAGATTGAGCAAGTGGTGAAACTGAACACCACTTCGCCAATAGTGCTCACCAAGCACGTAGTTCGCTCCATGATGGCGGACGGAGGCGGGCGTATTGTGAACATCTCTTCGATCGTTGCGAATACCGGCTACAGCGGCCTGGCCGTCTACGCCGCGACCAAGGCTTCGCTCATCGGGTTTACGCGTTCGCTGGCGCGCGAGGTGGGCCGCACCGGCGTGAATGTGAATGCCGTAGCGCCGGGATTTGTTTCCACCGAAATGACACAAAGTCTGACCGAAGAGGATCGTCTAAAGATTGTCCGGCGCAGCGCACTGAAGCGCATGGTGGATGTTGAGGATGTGGCCAACGCCGTTGATTTTCTGATGGGTGAAGGATCGAGGAATATTACCGGCACAGTGATCACGGTTGACGCGGGGAACACAGCATGATGACGATCGAAAAAAATGTGATTCCGACGATCGCGTCTCCCGCCAAGGCGTGGCTGCGTGCATTGGAGTTGACTGCGCCGCTGACGCGCGACCGGTTCCGCACGCTGCCGACCGTGATTCAAGAGGCTTCCGTGCGGTTTGGAGAGGCTCCGGCACTGCTGTCGGAGCGGGAAAGCTTCACCTACGCCCAACTAGCGGCACGTGCAAATAAATATGCGCGCTGGGCAATGGAGCAGGGGCTCACAAAGGGCGATGTGGTTTGCCTGTTGATGACCAACCGGCCCGAGTACTTTGCCATCTGGCTGGGAATTACCAGCGTGGGGGCAGCGGTATCGCTGCTTAACACGAATCTGGTTGGGCCTTCTCTCACATATTCCACGCGCATCGTCGCACCGAAGTGCATTATTGCATCGACGGAGTTCACAGGCGCTCTGCAGGATGCTCTGCAAGCGGACGATCTGCGTGCAGCAGTCTGGGTTCACGGGGAAGGAGACTCGCAACGGCCGCGCATTGATCGCGCGGTTGAGGGCTTCTCAGGTGAAGCCCTGGGCGTTGAAGAGCGGCAACCACCGGCGATTGACGATCTGGCGCTCTACATTTACACCTCCGGTACGACCGGGCTTCCCAAGGCGGCGCGCGTGAGCCATATGCGGGCTATGCAATGGAGCCACTGGTTCGCGGGCATGATGGACGTGCAAGCCATTGACCGCATGTATAACTGCCTGCCGATGTACCATAGCGTCGGCGGAGTGCAGGTAATTGGCGCAATGCTTGTAGGCGGCGGGTCGGTTGTGATTCGCGAGAAGTTTTCGGCCAGCCAGTTCTGGGACGACGTGGTGCGCTGGGACTGCACCTTGTTTGAGTACATCGGAGAACTCTGCCGGTATCTACTGCACACCGGTCCTTCGCCTAACGAGCGGGAGCATCGGATTCGCATGGCCTGCGGGAATGGCCTGGCCGCGGAGATTTGGGATGCATTCAAGGATCGCTTCCGCATTCCACAGATACTTGAGTTCTATGCGGCCACCGAAGGCAGCGTTTCGCTTTTCAACGTGCAGGGCAAGCGCGGCGCAATCGGTCATATCCCGTCGTATTTGAAGCACCGGTTTTCGGCGCTCTTGGTGGCTACGGATATTGAGACCGGCGTGCCGCTGCGCAACGAGCATGGACTCTGCGTGCCGTGCAAGCCCAACCAGGTTGGCGAAGCGCTGGGCAGGATTGTCAACGATTCCGCAAGCCTGGGCACGCGCTTCGATGGATACACCTCCGAAGAAGATTCAGAGAATAAGATTTTGCGCAATGTTCTCATCGCCGGCGACGCATGGTTTCGCACCGGCGACTTGATGCGGAAAGATGAAAAGGGCTATTACTATTTCGTCGATCGAATGGGGGACACTTTTCGCAGAAAGGGCGAGAACGTGGCCACTTCGGAAGTCGCCGAAGTCATTTCCGCAATGCCTGAGATTCAACATGCGAATGTCTATGGAGTTGCAGTTTCCGGCGTGGAAGGCCGGGTGGGCATGGCGGCGCTGGTAACAGACGGTGAACTCGACCTTCAAGCCTTCCGAAAGCACTTGTTTGACCGCCTGCCAGCCTATGCCAGGCCGGTGTTTGTGCGCATCCGCAGCGAGGCAAGCCTGACCGGGACGTTCAAATATTCAAAGACCGACCTCTTGCGCGAGGGCTTTGATCCGGAAGCTTGTGGCGATGCACTCTACTTTGACAATGGAGATGCGTTCGTTCGGTTGGACGCGACGTTGTACAAGCGAATTCGAAACGGACAGTTCCGGCTTTAGCCTGCACAGCCAGTTGTGGGTACGTCATGATTCGTTGGTGACTAAGGAAGAAGAGACGATGCAATTCGATCAAATCCGGGATGAGTTCGGCGCGCTGGAGTCGGCGATTGCCGACGGACCTATCGTGCCGAACGTGACGGCAGCGGAGGTTCGCGCCTATCTTGGTTCGCGCTTTGACTTCAGCCAGCCAATGCCCCTGGAGGACGTAGTCGCCGATGTGGAACAGATGTTGCGAACCTGGCAGGTGCAGGTTACGCATCCCCGCTACTTCGGGCTCTACAACCCGAGCGTGACGCTGGCTTCCGTGGTTGCGGACACGATGGTGGCGATGTTCAATTCGCAACTGGCCAACTGGCGGACATCTCCGGCAGGGAACGAGATGGAGCGCCACACCCTGGCTTGGCTCGCAGCGAAGTTCGGACTTCCGGAAGATTCAATTGCAACATTTACCAGCGGCGGATCGGAAGCAAATCTGTCTGCCGTAGCGGTGGCGCTCACATGGGCGTTTCCTGAGTATGGCGAGCATGGCCTGCGCTGCCTGCCTGGCCAGCCGGCGATTTATCTGACGGCAGAAACGCACCATGGCTTCAACAAGATTGCGCACATGGCGGGTCTTGGCCGACGAGCGCTGCGCATTGTCGCAACTGGCTCCGACTTGAAGATGAATGTTCAAGATCTCGAAAGATGCGTTGCCGAGGATCGCAGCAACGGGCTGCTTCCCTTCATGGTCATCGGCACCGGCGGCACAACGGCTGCGGGCGCGATCGATCCTCTGGCGGAGATTGCGCGGGTCGCGCGGGAGCAGGGGCTCTGGTTTCACGCGGATGCGGCGTATGGCGGAGCTGCCGCGATTTCGCCGGTTCTGCGGCCCTGTCTCGCAGGCATTGAAGATGCGGACTCGATTACATGTGATGCGCACAAGTGGCTGTCCGTACCGATGGGCTGCGGTATGTTTTTCAGCCGTCATCGCGAAATCGTTGCGCAGACGTTCCGCTCCGATGTAACTTACATGCCCGCCAAGCAGGTCAGCGATGAAGCCATTGCGACATTCAATCCGCTGGAGAATTCTGCCCAGTGGTCGCGCCGGTTTATCGGGCTCAAACTTTTTATGGCCCTGGCGGAGCGCGGAGAAGCGGGCTACGCCGCGATGGTTGAACGCCAGGCGCGTATGGCCGGGGTGCTGCGCTCGCGATTGTCGGCAAGCGGCTGGCGCATCGTCAATTCCACACCGCTTCCAGTGGTCTGTTTTACGCGCGATGGCATTGTGCCGGGCAAGTTTCTTGCGGAGTTGCGCGAGCGCCAGATTGCCTGGATGTCCGATGCGCAGATTGGCAGTATTCATGCCTTGCGCGCGTGCGTTACCAGTTTCAGGACGACGGAGATGGAAATCGACTGGGTTGTGGAACAGATGAACAGCCTGGTGTCTGGACTGCCGTCAAGGAAGATCGCATGAACGTAGTTCGTGAAGGGCGGATGGATCAATGAAACCGGAAACGATCGCAATCCATAGCGGTTACGACGTCGACCCGACGACGAAGGCCGTGGCTGTGCCGATCTATCAGACGGTGGCCTATGCCTTTGATAGCGCCGAGCATGCGGCTGCACTTTTCAATCTTGAGGCGGAGGGTTTTCGCTACACGCGGATTCAGAACCCCACCACAGCCGTGCTGGAGCGGCGTGTGGCCGCGCTCGAGGGCGGGTTGGAAGCGATGTGCGTAAGCAGCGGTCAAGCTGCCGTGAATTACGCGGTGCTGAACGCAACCGAGCTTGGCTGCAATATCGTTTCCGTGCCGCTACTTTATGGCACTACACACACACTGTTCGCGCATATTTTGCCGGGCCAGGGAGTGACAGTTCGGTTTGCGAAAAGCGACCGGCCAGAGTCTATTGCTGAACTGATCGATGAAAAGACAAAAGCGGTCTTCTGCGAGAGCGTGGGCAATCCGGCTGGAAACATCTGCGATCTTGAGGGAATCGCCCGGGTCGCGCATGAGCATGGGGTTCCGCTCATCGTCGACAACACGGTCGCGTCGCCGATTCTGCTGCGGCCGATCGAGTATGGTGCCGACATTGTTGTGCACTCGCTCACCAAGTTTCTCGGCGGGCACGGCACTACGCTGGGCGGCGCGATTGTGGATAGCGGCAACTTCGACTGGAAGAAAAACGCATCGCGGTTTCCATACTTCTGTGAGCCCGACCACTCTTACCACGGCCTGGTGTATGCGGACCATTTTGGACGCGCCGCCTACATTGCGCGCTGCCGCAGCGTTTATCTGCGAACCGGGGGCGCGGTACTGTCGCCCCTGAGTTCCTTCCTGCTGCTGCAGGGGATTGAAACGGTTGCGCTGCGCGTGGAACGCCACGTGGAGAACGGCAGGAAAGTAGCCGGCTTTTTGCGCGACGACTTTCGGGTCGAGTGGGTGAAATACGCGGGACACCCGGAGAGTCCTTATCACGCCCTGGCGCAGAAATATCTGCACGGCAAAGCATGTTCGCTGATGTCTGTCGGAATCAAAGGCGGATACGAAGCTGCGGTGCGGTTCCATGATGCATTGAAGCTGGTAACGCGGTTGGTAAACCTCGGCGATGCGAAGTCGCTGGCCTGCCACCCCGCTTCGACGACGCACCGGCAGATGTCTGCGGAGGAGCAGCGCACCGCAGGCGTGCTGCCGGAGATGATTCGAATCAGCGTGGGCATTGAGCACATCGACGACATTCTCGAGGACTTGGATCAGGCACTTGCGGCAGCGGTGTAACAAGCGGGACTTGTGCGTGGGACCAGAAGGACTGAGGAAAGGAGAAGCAAATGGTCGTTAACATGGATGCAAGCCGCTTCAGCCATGAGCGCTCGGCCCGCGCGCATCAACCGCGCCACCCGGCACTGGGCCGCCGTGCAGATCGCACGGGACGATGCGTCACCATTGGGCTTCTCAACAATATGGCGGGGTCTGCCTTCAAGGCCACTGAGCGCCAGTTTGTCTCGCTGCTCAATTCTGCGTCGGAGGGCATTCCGATTCATGTTTCTTTCTATGCGCTGCCCGGGTTGTCGTTGAGTGAGTCGGGTGGAGAGCAATTTGCAAGCCACTACGAAAGCGTCGAATCGCTCATGAATATGCAACTGGATGGACTGATTGTTACAGGGCGGGAACCGAAGATGTCCAGCCTGCGCGACGAGCCTTATTGGGCAGGCTTTACGCAGGTCCTGGAGTGGGCGCGCCAGAATACATATTCCACGGTGTGGTCGTGCCTGGCGGCACACGCCGCAATCCTGCATATGGATGGCATTGACCGCCGCAAGAGTAATGAAAAGAACTTCGGCGTCTTTGAATGCGTGCGGGCGTCTGAACACCCGCTGACACAGGGGTTGCCGCTTCGTTTCCACGTTCCTCACTCCAGGTGGAATGGCGTGGAGCAGCAAGATCTGCTCGACTGCGGATACAGCGTTCTCTCACACATCGCCGGCGATGGCGTGGACACGTTCATCAAGCAGGATAAGAGTCTTTTCGTGTTCTTTCAAGGCCACCTGGAATATGAAACAGACACACTGATGCGGGAGTATCGGCGGGATGTGGGCAGATTTATCCGGGGCGAGGCAGCATCTTATCCACCGCTTCCGCGTGGCTATTTCAATCAGCAATCGGAATCGGCCCTCACGGAATTGAGCCAGAAAGCTGCCGCTGCGCGAAACATGGAAGTTGCGTCCAGCGTTGCGGCAGTTATCGACGAGACGAAGGTCTGCAACATCTGGCACCAGTCGGCTGCAAGCATTTACAGGAACTGGCTAGAGTACATTTGTGCGCGCAAGTGCGGGGCTTATCGCGCCCCCATCTCGGTCCTTGCAGCTTCCTGATATTTGCGCAGGGTAGCCATCAAATTCACCTTTGTGCCTTGGCGTTCGTTGATCTTGCTGGCCGAGGCTCGATAATGCGGAAGTTTCCACTGCAATGCATCATGCTCATCAGGTAAAGCATGCCGTCATAATAGCGCTGCTCGCCAGATGGAACTGGCGTGTTCCACAACTCGTCGACAAAGGCTTTGGAGACTGTGCCAGGCGTTGCGGCAAAGCTGCCCACGGCAGATGTGGAAAGCATTCCAACGGAATGCCTTGTTGACAGAGGCTTGCCGTCAAGCGTGTAGCGGTCGACAAACCTGTCGATTCCTTGGCCACTGAGGAACGTCTGAATCCGATCGCTCAGCACCACTTCCCGCGGATCCTTCTGCCACCACTCATAATCCACTGACCAGTTACTGACACTCCGCCAGGAGTCATAACTGAAGGGCATGGGCTGGCCATCGCGGCCCAGGATCGGCGTCTCGTCAAAGTTGTTCTGGTCGGGCGTAAGTCCGGTATCTGGGCCAGTGATTTTGCTGAAAAGGTCGCGGCTCACATCGGCTGCTTTTGACCAGAAGGCTCGGTCCTCCACAGGTCCCCAACGAGCCCATAGTTCATAGAAAGCGGGCAGATGATACGAGGAGTCCGTGGTGCCGCCGGGGAGATTGGGGATGAACTTGATCATGAAATGGTCTTCATCCACCATTGGGCCAATCGACTCAGGGTGCGGCATGCGCAGGTAGCGCAGAAAGCCGGGAGGGATCGCATTGGATTGGCCCTTCGTAGCTAACTCCCGTGCTTGGGTCGCGTTATTTGGGCTGGGCCAGGGGTGGTCCGGATATACAAATGGCGGATCATCCGGATGGATGCGAAACGGACCTGTGACGGTTAACTCCGGATGATGCCGGATGCCGCGCAGAATCCTGTCTGCCTCGGCCTGGTAGTTATAGATCCCCTTGCCGTTGCCCCAGCGGTGCGCAGCAAAGTAGAGCGCCATGGTGTAGTATTCTTCCCCGTCTGGCGCGGGACCGGTCGAGCGAGGCGAACCGTCCGTGCCCATGGACCAGGCGAAGTAGCCCACGGACGGATTCTTCGGGTCGGTTATGAGCATGTACGTGTTGGCCCAGTTCCAGAGCGCATCAAACTCTCGTTTCTTGTCGAGTTCGACGGCGATCATCATGCCGTAACTCATGCCCTCGGTGCGCGCGTCGTTGTTGGCCCAGTCCGTGATGTAAGCAAGCGGCCCGTTGGCGTTGGCGCCGGTCTCGAAATAAAGGCGCTCCTCCTGTCCATCGCCGTGAAAAAGCTGCTGAAATGCCTTGTCGATCTTCGCCTTGCTCTCGGCCGCGGAATGTCCCTGCTCCGCGAAAAGATCGCGATATTGGTGCGTTGCATAAGCCCCGTGGCCATCGCCGGGCATGGCGGGAATGTCGCCAAGCGGTGCATTGACGTGCGGCGCCGGGGGCTTGAATGCGGGAGGCGTTGAGGGAGGGGGCGAAGCAGCCGGAACTTGCGCGAACGGCGTGCAGACGCTGAAGACACTGAGAATCAGAATGGAAAGAGAATGGCGGAATTTCACTTGAGAAAACCTTTTCTGTGGGAAGTGGAATTGGACCGAAAACAGCCGGCTACTCCGATGCAACCATTGCACTACATTCGGTGGCATCCGTCCAGCCCGGTCCAGGGTCGCTCAGCGCCATCCTCCGTCTAATTCAGCACCCGCGGAGGAGTTTCAAGGAAGCCGGGACATCGGCTTGCGTCTGTCCAAAAGTCATAGAAGCAATTCAGCGAAACCAGTTTGGCATCAGGGCGGGCGCCCATGGCAGTCCTGCATCGAAGATCATAGGCAATGCAGGTACTCCCGAAGACTGTTGACGCGGTAAGCTCCACTTATTGCAATAGAATAAATCTGCCGGGGCGCAACATCCGGGAAGGCCGTCAAGCCGGCAAAGGGGTAACAATGAATGTCTTGGGCATCAGCGGTCTGCAAAATGCGGTGCCTTTCAAGCGGGCTACTTATCCCGGCCTCGATGAGCGGGAATACCGCATCGCTCAGGGCATGGATGCCGCCGCCGCGCTGCTGGTTGACGGCGAATTGGTGGCCGCCGCGGAAGAGGAACGATTCACGGGGAAAAAGCATACCGGTGACTTTCCGATCAACGCAATTCGCTATTGCCTGAATGAAGCCGGCCTGTCAGTTGAGCAGATTGACGAGATTGCGCACGGCTTTGACTATGCCCCCTATCGGGAACTTTATCTAAGAGACGAGGTCTCTTCCACGCTCTACGATCAGGTTCTTTCTCGCCAGGCTCTGCTCAAGCAGGTCCACCAGAACCTGCCTGGATTTTCGGAAGAGCGAGTGTTCGCGGTGGACCACCACCTTGCCCATGCGGCGAGTGCTGCATACACTTCCGGATGGGATGAATGCCTGGTGGTGGTGAACGACGCAATGGGCGAAGTGGAAAGCCTGAGCGTCTATGACTTTCATGATGGCGAACTGGCAAAGGTAGGCTCCGTAGGAGCGAATGACTCCATTGGGGTTCTCTATTCGCTGGTAACTCTTCATCTTGGCTTTGACTTCAATTCTGACGAGTACAAGATCATGGGGCTGGCGCCCTACGGCGACCCTTCGCGCTTCCGGCCATTCTTTGAGCGGACTGTTGAGTTACGCGAAGATGGCACCTATCGGATTCCTATGTTGAAGCTCAACCGGACGCGGGAAGAGCGGGAGAGTTACCTGGCGACACGTACTTATCTTGACCAATCGCTCGTTTCTCGCAGAGCGCCCGCAGACCCTGTAACTCAGGTTCATCAGGATGTTGCCGCGGCATTGCAGGAGCGTCTGGAGAAAGTGGTCCTGCATGTATGTAAACACTTCGCGGAGACGACTGGACTGAAACGAATCGCATTGGCCGGAGGTGTCGCGCTCAATTGCTCAGCCAACGGAAAATTGATACGCTCCGGGCACTTCGACGAGGTGTACGTTCAGCCGGTGGCGGGCGACGATGGAGTCGCACTGGGCGCGGCACTCTATCGTGCATCACTTGCCGGAACGGTGGCAAATCGCCGTATGCCGACTCCGTTGTATGGGCCACGCTATTCTGACAGCGAGATAGAATCGGCTCTTCGGCGATTCGCAGGTCGCGTCAGTTGGCGTCACTTGGAGTCGCTCGCCTCTGCATGCGCAGTCGCAGCGAAACTCATCGCGGACGGGCGCGTAATTGCATGGGATCGCGGGCGCATGGAGTATGGTCCGCGAGCGCTTGGCAACCGAAGCATCCTCGCAGACCCGGGGCGCCCGGAGATGCGCGACCGCATTAACGCAATGGTCAAGAAGCGCGAGGCATTCCGCCCGTTTGCGCCGGCATGCTCAGTGGAAGAGGCTTCGCGCTGGTTTGATGTAAGGCCGGCAGAACAGCACCCGTACATGATCAGTGTGGTGGATGTGCGCCCCGAGGCTCGGGATCTGCTGCCAGCCATCGCGCATGTCAACGGGTCAGCCCGACTGCAAACCGTGAGCGCAGTTGATAACCCTGATTTCCACGCGCTGCTGCTGGCGGTCGGACTTGCGACCGGCCGCCAAATGGTGCTCAACACAAGCTTCAATGTGAAGGGTCAACCCATCGTAAACACTCCCGATGAAGCGATTGAGACCTTCCTCGGAACCGGCATCGAGTTCTTGTTTCTGGAGAATTATCATGTTACGCGATCAGCCGGCTGAGTGGAATCGAACCAGGGTAGACTTCCCGCGAGATTACACCATCGCGGACCTGTTCAGGCAGCAGGTCGCGCGGACTCCTGATGCGATCGCGATTGTTTACCAGGATAGACATCTGAGTTATCGCGAATTGGACCAAACATCCTCTCGTCTTGCCAGCTATCTGCAAGGCCTTGGAGTGAGCGCGGAGATGCTAGTCGGCCTTTGCCTCGAGCGCTCTGAGAATCTCGTCGTCAGCCTGCTCGGGATTCTCAAGGCAGGCGGCGCATATGTTCCACTGGACCCGAGTCATCCGAAAGAACGCCTTTCCTTTGTGATTGAAGACTCAGGCTTGTCCATTCTGCTTGCATCCGCACAGACGCGATCGCACCTTCCCGTCAATTTGCACGGGGCTTCCATTATCGATGTGAATGAACTACCGACAATTGCGGAAAGCGCTCCGGAAAAAATGCACGCGGCAATCGCAAGCAGCCTCGCCTATGTGATGTACACCTCAGGCTCAACCGGGAAACCCAAAGGCGTCATGGTGGAGCATCGCAACGTCGTCAACTTCTTTTGGGGTATGGATGGAGTCATTGGGAACGTGCCTGGCGTGTGGCTTGCCGTCACCAGCGTTGCCTTTGATATCTCGGTGCTGGAACTGCTTTGGACGCTGACGCGGGGCTTCACGGTCGTCATCCTTGGCGAGGACAGAACAGGGACAATCGCAGAGCAAATAGCCCTCCACAATGTAACTCACCTGCAAATGACTCCTTCGCTGGCTCGGATGCTCACATTGGATACGAATGCGTTCTCAACGCTTGGGCGGCTCAAGAAGATGCTGCTCGGAGGAGAGACGGTCCCTGCGTCGCTCGTCCATCGAATTCGCCAGGTATTCAAGGGCGAGTTGTATAACATGTATGGACCCACTGAGACTACGATCTGGTCAACGACTTATACCATTCAGGAGTTCGGCGCAACTGTTCCCATTGGACAGCCGATCGCGAACACACAAATCTATATACTGACTGACAGTCTCAAGCCTGTTGCGCCGGGCGAACCTGGGGAGTTGTTTATCGGTGGAGATGGTGTAGCTCGTGGTTACCTGCGCCGGCCTCAACTTACAGTCGAGAGGTTTATCGTGGTTCCCGAAATTTCGGCGGCTCCTATCTATCGCACTGGCGATCTGGTGCGTATGGCGGCAGAGGGGAATCTGGAGTTTCTTGGCCGTGCCGACTACCAGGTGAAGTTGCGCGGACACCGTATCGAGCTTGGCGAAATCGAGGCAGCGCTCGAGCAACGCCCCGGCGTGAGCCAGGCGGTGGTGGTGCTGCGCGATGACAGAGAAGGCGACCCGCGCCTCGTGGCGTACCTGGTAGTCGATGAGACAGGGCAGGCGGAATCGGGAATGATGCGAAGTACGCTCCAGAGTGCGCTTCCGGAGATCATGGTGCCGTCGGCATTTGTCTTTCTCCCCGCCATGCCACTCACTGAAAACGGTAAGATAGACCGCAAGGCGCTTATCAATCTTCCGCCGCCAAGTACCGTAATGATATCGGCCTCGATCGAAAGGGAAAGTTCGGATGTAAACGCGATGGAACGAGCAGTTGCGCGGGTGTGGCAAGAAGCTCTTGGGCTTCCGGCCGTTGGAGTGGATGAGAATTTCTTTGACCTTGGCGCTCACTCTCTTACTGTGGCCGAGGTGCAGTTGAAGCTACAGACTGCGCTCAGCCGAGAGGTGTCTCTCGTAGACCTGTTCCAATTTACAACAGTGCGTTCGCTTGCCGGCCATCTCGGCGCATCACGGCCGGTGAGTGAGGCAAGTCCGGCATCAGATCGTGCGCAGCGCCGCAAACTGGCAAGACAGCGTTGAAAGGGAAACGATGAAGCCCTCCGCAATTGCGATCGTCGGTATGGCAGGGCGCTTTCCCGGTGCGCGGAATGTGCGCGAGTTCTGGGAGAACCTCCGTGATGGCATTGAATCGATTCGCACCTTGTTGGATGAGGAACTGATTGCCGCGGGCGTATCGAGCGAAGAGTTGTCGCGCCCGCAGTATGTCAAGCGAGCCGCGGTGCTGGACGATGTAGCGATGTTTGACGCCACTTTCTTCGGGCTAAGCCCAAGAGACGCCGCAATCATGGATCCCCAGCACCGGCATTTTCTCGAATGTGCATGGGAAGCGCTGGAAGATGCGGCCCACCCCCCGCGAAGTTTCAGGGGATCGATCGGCGTCTTTGCCGGCTCTGGGATGAACTCCTACCTCATTCATAACCTGCTCGCCAATCGCGAATTGGTTCGGCAGGCGGGGCTGTTTCAACTGAAGCAGACCGGCAACGACAAGGATGTCCTGGCTACGCGCGCCTCTTATCAGTTTGATCTTCGCGGCCCAAGCATCAATGTGCAGACGGCGTGCTCCACCTCCTTGGTTGCGGTGCATTTGGCGTGCCAGAGCCTGCTCAACTTTGAGTGCGACATGGCCCTCGCTGGCGGAGTTACCATCGAGGTCCCGCATGGTCAGGGCTATCTCTATCGCGAAGGAGAGATTCTTTCGCGCGACGGACGCTGCCGGTCGTTCGACGCGGCGTCGACGGGCACTGTGTTTGGAAGCGGAGCAGGGATCGTGGTGCTTCGCCGGCTTGAAGACGCGCTGGCAGATCGGGATGCGATTCGCGCGGTGATCCTCGGATCGGCCGTCAACAACGACGGCGCACGAAAAGTCGGCTACCTCGCACCAAGCGTGGAAGGGCAGGCCGAAGTTATCAACGAGGCTCTGGAGTTTGCCGGCGTAAGCGCGGATGATATCTCCTACGTCGAGGCGCATGGGACAGGCACGATTGTTGGCGACCCGATTGAGATCAGAGCCTTGACGCAGGCTTTTCGGAGATCAACGGACCGCCGTGGTTACTGCGCAGTCGGCTCGCTCAAGACGAATGTCGGACACCTCGATGCCGCATCTGGCGTTGCCGCGCTGATTAAGACGGTGCTTGCACTTGAATACGCCCAACTGCCGGCCAGTCTGCACTTTCAAACGCCGAATCCTCATATTGCATTCGCCGATAGTCCGTTCTTTGTGAATGACAGGCTTACGGATTGGCCATCGAGCGGATTACCGCGCAGAGCGGGTGTGACGTCGTTGGGCATAGGCGGAACGAATGCCCATGCTGTGCTGGAAGAAGCGCTGCCCAGGCTGCATTCAGCGAGCGTGAAACCCTACTACCTGCTGACAGCATCTGCAAAAACTCAAAGTGCTGCCAAGAGAGCGTCCGAGAATCTTGTTGCGTATCTGAATGAGCACTCGGAAGTGAGCCTTGAAGATGCTTCTTTCACCTGCCAGCTTGGGCGTCAAGCATTCGCGCATCGACTGGCTTGGGTCGTTGGCCAAACGCGCGACAACGCGGGAGCGCGGACTATAGCCGAATCAAACCAGACTGTAACTGGCGTCGCAGCTCCCGTCGCGCCGCAGGTTGCGTTCCTGTTCTCCGGACAAGGCTCGCAATATGTGGACATGGGCCGCGAGTTATACGAGCATGAGCCTGTGTTTCGTGAATCTCTGGATGCCTGCACGGAACGTTTGCTCTCGCCGCTTGGTCTTGATCTTCGCCACGTGCTCTATCCCGCGCAAACGGTTCGCAATGCTTCCGCAAGGCAGTTGAATGAGACTTGGCTAACTCAACCCGCTCTGTTTGCTGTGGAGTATTCCCTCGCGCGCTGGTTGATGTCTCTCGGAATCGTGCCCGCAGCAATGGTAGGCCACAGCATAGGTGAGTATGTCGCTGCATGCCTTGCCGGAGTCTTCTCCCTGGAGGATGCGCTCGCCGTCGTTGCCGCTCGTGGCAGACTCATGTTCGGGTGCCCTGCGGGCGCCATGCTGGCTGTACAACTATCGGAAGAGGCGATCCTACTCAACGGCAAACTGTCACTCGCCGCAGTCAATGGGCTCAAGCAGTGCGTTGTGTCGGGGCGCGTTGCTGAGATACTGGCGCTGCAGCAGGATCTGGCCATGCAGTCAGTCGCGTGCCAGCGCCTTGTTACTTCGCATGCGTTCCACTCGGAGATGATGGACCCGATCCTTGAGGAGTTTGAGAAAAGAATGCGGAGCATAACTCTTCACCTACCGCGCATTCCCTATCTATCCAATGTGAGTGGAACCTGGATTACAGAAGAAGAGGCAACCGATCCCGCTTATTGGGCGCGCCACCTTCGGCATACTGTGCGATTCTCCGATTGTCTTGCGAAGCTAGGCCGCAACCCGGAGCAGATTCTCATCGAGATTGGACCCGGGAATGTCCTGACATCGCTTGCTCGCCAGGAAGGTGGGTCGGGTGTGAAGGCATTCCAATCTTTGCCGGATTCTCGTGAAGCAAAGGGAGGGCTTGCCTGTGCTCTGCAAATGCTCGGGGGTCTGTGGACACAGGGCGTGAATGTCAATTGGGAAACGCTTCATGCCGCAGGGTCTCCGCGGCGCGTGTCACTTCCGACTTATCCGTTTGAGCACAAGAGATTCTGGATTGATCCGGATACTGTGGAACCTGCCATCGTGTCAGCAATGACTCCGCACTTTGAAAGCCGCAAGGAACTGGCCTATTATCGGCGCATCTGGAAGGCAGTTCCTGCTGCGGCAGTTGCTGCAAGGGGGAATGGCGGCTGGATGATCTTCAATGATTCGACAGGACTGGGTGACGAGCTTGCCGCGCGTCTGAGAGCGCAAGGGCGCCATGTAGTTGTTGTTGATGCTGGTTCCAGTTATGAGCAAAGCGGGGCGGGGAGATATAGGATCCGGCCCGGTGAGCGCGAGGACTATGACACACTGGTCGCGGATGTGCGCAAGGCGGAAGAGTTCCCGGAGACGATTGTCCACTTGTGGTCACTGTCGCCAGGCGATGAGAAATTACTGCTCGATGATGCGCTTGATTGCTGCTTTTTCAGCCCGCTGTTTTTGGCACAAGCGCTCGCGGAGGACGGCGGGGCAAACATTGACGTCGCACTGGTGTCGGCTAACATGCAGCAAGTCTTCGATGAGCCCGTCAGTGGCCCTGCGCGTGCGGTGCTGCTCGGACCTGCCAAAGTCATTCCAATCGAATTGGCGGGAGTTACTTGCCGCAGCATTGACGTGGAGCTTGAAGCAGACGGGATCGACCAATGTGCCGCAATGATTCTGCATGAAATGAGTGCCGCGAGCGAAAGCACTACAGTGGCCTTTCGTGGAGGGGTGCGGTTCGTCGAGCGTCTGAAAAGCTTCAATCTGACACGATTCCCCGAAGAGCGCCGTTTGGATCAGAACGGCGTATATCTCATTACGGGCGGACTTGGTGGGTTGGGCCTTGCCGTGGCCGAGCATCTGGCTAGTGCGTTCAAGGCGCGGTTGGTTCTTGTGAGCCGATCGGCGGTGCCCGCCGGTAGCGAGTGGGAAGCTCGTTTGAGCGATCCCAGTCTGACCGATGCGGAGCGCAAGCGAATTGAAAAGCTTGTTGAGATTCGTTCCATTGCCGGCGGGCTGCTGGTCTTGCAGGGGGATGTCACCGACCCTGTACAGATGAAGCATGTTGTCTCGCTCGCTACAGACAACTTCGATCGGATTGATGGCCTGTTCCATGCTGCGGGCGTGCTGGACGATGGACCTCTTATGCTGAAGACCGCGGGGACCGCAGCACGCGTACTCGACGCAAAGGTGCGCGGCACTCTCGTGCTCGATGAGCTATTCCGGGATACGCCGCTTCATTGCTTTGTGCTGTTCTCCTCGATCAGCTCAATCTTTCCAGCAGCGGGCCAGGTGGATTATGCGGCAGCCAATTCTTTTCTTGATGCATTCGCGCTGACCCGCAAGGAAAGAGTCACCGTCATTAACTGGGGCGCATGGCGCGATGTTGGAATGGCCGCACGTTCAAGCTCCGCGCACCCCTTGCTCCATGAACGTTTACTCAACACTCCGCCCGAAATCGTTTACGAGAGCACGTTCTCGCAGCAAAACGAGTGGGTGCTTGCCGAACACAGGCTGAAGACGGATGGGGGACTCAGGGCGTTGCTACCCGGTACCGCCTATTTGGAAATGGCATCCGCTGCATTCTCGCGCGGCACACAATTGCGCGCAGTCGAATTCCGCGACGTGTTCTTCCTTGCGCCGTTTGTGCTTGATAGTCAGGAATCGCGGAGAGCTCGTGTACAGCTGAGGCGGGATGAAGACGCCGGCTCGCTAAAGGGTAGTTTCCGCTTCTCGTTGTCCTCGGACAACGGCGCGCGGATTGAGCATGCGAGCGGGAGCATCGCCGCCTGTTTGTCGCGACCAACCTCAAGTGTGGATCTGACGGAGATTATAGATCGATGCTGTGTGCGCACCATCGTATTTGATAAACAGCATAGGACTGGTCAGGAACGGCAATTGGAGTTCGGACCGCGTTGGCATTCCTTGCGCCGGTTGCACATCGGCAAGCAGGAGGGAGTGGCAGAAATTGATCTGGATGAGCAGTTCGCTGCGGAAGTCGCCCGCTATCGCATGCATCCCGCATTGCTCGATCTGGCGACGGGTGTGGCGCTGTATCTAACGCCCGGTTACCAGGAGACAGGCGATATTTTCCTTCCTATTTCGTATAAGAGGCTGTGCCTCTACAACTCCTTGCCCGCCAGGTTCTTCAGCCATATCCGCCAAGCGCGGCGGACCAGCAATCAAAGCGAAGTGGAGACATTCGACATTACCCTTGTTGATGAGCGGGGCCAGGTGCTGGCGGAGATTGAAGGCTTCTCCATGCGCCGCATTGAAGACCCCGGATTGGCGCTCATGCGGAAGCCGGAAGGTCGAAGGAGAAATGATTCCGCAGACACCCGGATGGTCGAGGTAGTCAGCCGGCCAGGCATCAATCCTGCTGACGGCGTGCGGGCATTGGTGCGCATTCTGTCACTACAAATACCGCATGCTGTGATTGCTGTTGCCCATCCGTTGCAACAGTTGGACGAGAACAATGCTGCTCCTTCACCGACCCCATCCAGCTCTCGAGGCACGCTCGCCGGTGAGAATGTTCAAAGTGCGATTGCCGATTGGTGGCAGCAGATGCTGGGAGCCGAGAGAGTTGGGCCGGACGACGATTTCTTCGATCTCGGGGGACACTCATTGATTGGCGTCCGCTTTCTCGCCGCGGTCCGGAAAGCTTATGGCGTTGACCTTGACCTGGCAGACCTGTTCGAAGCTCGCACTGCGCGGCGCGTTGCGGAAGTTGTTTCGAAGTCAAAACGAGCCACACGGGAAGGCGGTAGCTAAGTCTACGAAATCGCGCCTGCATAACTCCCCGATAACACTGTTCGCTTCATAATCTGGTCATCACCTGCGGGTCGGCGGCAGTTATCATTGGTGCCATGCAACAGCGACTGAATCAACCCGCCGCGGCGCTGCGAAGGCTGGGCGTGCCTCCCATACACGAAGCAGTGGCATGGCTGGCGAATCCACTAACAGGGCGATGCAATGCCCCGCATGTTCTAGGAGGCAAAACCGCCAGTGCGCCGCGTCATCGTTCAGGGCTGGCTCCAGGGTGAGCCGGATTCTGTCCATCTCGTCATATAAGAAGGAGAAGCGGCGGAGAGGCAGTTTAAACCCCATTCCGCGCGCCTTGATGTATGCCTCCTTCAGAGTCCATAGTTGCAAGCAGCGCGTGATCCCGGCCTCTGCGGAGAGGTCGTTGAGTTGGGCCAGTTCGAGCGGAGAGAACATCCTTGGCGCGACTTCGCGGATTGCCTGGCCGCGCTCGCGGGGTTCCACATCCACGCCCACATCGCCACCTTCCCAGAACAGGCAAACTACCAGCCCCAGGGAGTTGGAGAGATTGAAGCGAAGCCCGCATTCAGGATCGGGCGAGGGCTTCCCGAAGGGATTCGTCTGGAAGCGCAGGGCTTCGGGCGCAATGCCCAGGTGATGCGAAATGGCTGTGCGCGCGAGCGCGTGCGTTGCCAGATACTCGCGCCTGTGACGGTCAGCCTTGAAAGCTTTCCAGCGCGCGCGCTCGTCCGGACTCAGCAGCTCAAGGCATACATGCATGGCCTCTTCACTGAGCAGATCGTCAGGGTAGGCGCACCAGAGATGAAGAGTGTCTCTATCCATGCCAATCTCGATCATGCCGGGTGACTTACTTGCTCCATGACTCCGCGAAGATAGACCGCGCCTTGATAGGCGATGTCTTCCGGAGAAACATTCAAATCGCCCCAGAGTGCGCCAAGGGAGTCAGGCTCGCCGGCCGAATAGCCGAAGCCTTCAATCATCAAATATCCTTCGTAGTTGATTTGGCGGAGGGCGGTCACAATGGCCGGAAAATCCACATGGCCGGAACCAACCAGGCCGCGGTCATTCTCACTAGCGTGCAGATGGACGAGGCGGTGTCCTGCGGTATGCACTGCGGCTGCCAGATGTTTTTCTTCTATGTTGGCGTGGAAAGTATCAATCAACACGCCAATGCGAGGGTTGCCGACTTCATCGCAGAAGGAACAAGCCTCAGCTGTCGTGTTAAGAAAGAAAGTTTCCGAGCGATTGACGGGTTCAATCCCGAGCGTCATTTCGTGTTGCTTGAGCGTGTCGCCCAGGGACTGAAAATGTTCCACGGCCCAGCACCATTCATCGTGCTTGCGGCGACGGCCGGGCAGGTAGCCGATGGGCGCATAGAGAGGTCCGCCGATGCGATGCGCGCCAATTTCAGCTGCCGTCTCAATGCATTGGGCAAGATGCGCACGTGCCTTGAGTCTGTCCGCGGGGTTGTCGCTGACGGGGTTGATGCCGGGCGGCAGGATTGCGCAAATCGTGCACTCCAGGCCGCTTGCTTCAAAGGCCTCGCGAAGCTCCGGCACGTTGAGATCCGCAGGATCGAACATGGCGATCTCGAAGCCCTCTATACCGTGTTCCCTCATCGCGGGAAATAGCTTCAAGTGGCTCTGATTCAGTTTAGTTGTCCACGCGAACGCGCTAACGCCTATCTTCATGGATCGCTCCTGTTTTCAAGTGCCGCTTCAGTTCGGCTACACTCCACCACAACAGGCTACCGCACCGGACTGGTGGTGGTGCTTGAGACCGTGCCAAAGGGTATAATCTGGCCCATGGCGGCAGGAATTGAAATCAGCGACGCGTTGACAGTTTCACGGCTTGCCGCGCTGGAAGTCCGTCTTGCGGACCTGGGCAGTTTGATGGTGGCCTATTCCGGCGGTGTGGATTCCGCGTTTCTGGCAGCGACTGCGCACCGCGTTCTCGGCGCCCAGATGCTTGCGGTGTTGGCGGATTCGCCCAGCCTTGCGCGGCGCGATCTGGAGCAGGCGCGGGCTTTTGCGCACTCCATCAACATGCCTTTGCACGTTGTGGCAACGGAGGAATTGGATCGGCCCGAGTATCGGCGCAATGACGCAAATCGCTGCTTCCACTGCAAAGACGAGCTTTTTGATGTGATGGGAGCGCTCGGTGTAAAGCTGGGATTCCAGCATATCGCCTATGGGATGAATGCCGATGACACGCGCGATTTTCGTCCCGGCCAACGGGCTGCCGAGCAGCATGCCGTGCTGGCCCCTCTGGCTGAAGCGGGCATGACCAAGCTTGAGGTGCGTACACTGGCCAAGGCCGCCGGCTATCCCGTTTGGGACCGCCCCGCCGCGCCGTGCCTGTCTTCGCGCGTTGAATATGGCCGCACGGTCACGCGGGAAGTGCTTGAGCAGGTGGAGCGCGCTGAAGAGAGCATGCGCACGTTGGGCTTTAGTGAGTTTCGCGTGCGTCATCATGGGGATCTTGCCCGAGTTGAGATTGCCCGCGCAGAACTGCCCCGCGCCCTTTCAATAGAGATGCTGGACGCAATCACGGCTGCGCTCAAGCAGGCAGGTTACCAATACGTCACGCTGGATTGCACCGGCTTTCGTTCCGGTTCAATGAACGCGATTTTGTCTGCGGACATCCTGTCCCGGCGCGGAGCCTGACCGACGGTTTAGAATCACTCTCGATGCGAATTGGATATCTGGAATGCTTTTCGGGCATTAGCGGTGACATGCTGCTTGGCGCACTGGTCGACGCCGGCGTTCCCTTTGCTCATCTTGAAGAGACAACTGCGGCGTTGAACGTGGGCGCCCGTCTTGAGATGCGTAAAGTGACCCGCGGCGGGATTGCGGCAACCAAAGTGGACGTCATTACGCCTGGGCAGTTCGCGCAAGTGGAACATTCCCACGAGCCTCATGGAACTGACGCGCATGGGCACGGCCCCCACACGCACGCCGCGCACCGCCATCTTTCGGCAATTCTCAAGATCATCCAGGCTGCCCCGCTGGCAGCGACCGTGAAGGTGCGGTCGATGCGCGCCTTTCAACTCCTCGGCGAGGCGGAAGCCGCGATCCATGCCATTCCCATCGAGAAGGTTCACTTCCACGAGGTTGGCGCGGTAGATACGATCGTGGATATTGTCTGCTCGGCTGCCGGATGCGAGTGGCTGGGCGTGGAACGCTGGCTGGCTTCACCACTAAACGTCGGAAGAGGAACTGTGGTTTGCCAACACGGCACAATTCCGGTTCCCGCGCCGGCTACGCTTGCGCTGCTCGGCGATGCGCCGGTGTATGCGGACGGGCCGCCAATGGAGCGGGTGACGCCGACCGGCGCCGCAGTGCTACGAATGTTGCAAGTGTGCTACGAACCGTTACCGGCAATGCGCATCAAAGGCTCCGGATACGGGGCGGGCGGGCGGGATACGCCGGGCGAGCCTAACCTGCTGCGCATGCTGATGGGGGAAACGGAAGAGAGCAATGCCGAGGAGTCCGATTCCATCGCCATCATCGAGACGGTGATCGACGACTCAAGCCCGCAGTTATTGGGCTACGTGAGCGAACTGCTGCTTACATCGGGTGCATGGGATGTGTATCGCGTCGCGGTACAAATGAAGAAGGGCCGCACGGGAGTGCAACTGACCGTACTGTGCCGGCCTGATCTGGTGCCCGCACTGCGCGATCTCATCTTTCGGGAGACCACCACGATCGGTCTGCATTGGAGGGTGGAAAAGAAAATTGCTCTTGCCCGGGAGTTTCGTGCAGTTGAAACTGCCTGGGGGACTGTGCAGATAAAGATCGCGCGCTGGCCTTCCGGCGATATTGCCAATGCATCGCCGGAGTATGAAGATTGCCGCCGCATTTCCGCGGAGCACGGCATTCCGCTCAAGCAGGTGATGCAGGAAGCCATGCGCGTTTACGCGGCCGGCGCAGTATTGAAGGAGCTTTGATGGATCGCACCCAGATTGAAACGCTGCTCATGGATGTAAGCGAAGGCCGCACCGCGGTGAACGATGCCCTGGAGCGGCTGCGCGACTTGCCCTTCGAGGACATTGGTTTCGCCAAGGTGGATCACCATCGCGCCCTGCGCACGGGAATGCCGGAGGTAATTTTTGCGGCGGGAAAGACACCGGCACAGGTGGCGCAGATTTTCTTGCACATGGCTCAACATGGCGGAAACGTGCTGGCAACTCGTGCCTCGGCGGATATGTTCCGTGCGGTGCGAGAGCTTGAAGAAGAGGGCAGGGAACCGCACGCCGAATATCACGAGGTCGCCCGCTGCATCACGCTCACACAGTCGGCTGTGACTTCCGGCAAGGGGACGATTGCGGTTGTTTGCGCGGGGACCAGCGACTTGCCCGTCGCCGAAGAAGCCGCAGTAACAGCGCGCCTGATGGGGAACACGGTTGAGTTGATTGCGGATGTGGGTGTGGCTGGGATTCATCGGCTGCTGGCGCAAAAGTCGTCGCTCGAATCGGCGCGCGTCCTGATTGTCTGCGCGGGCATGGAGGGCGCGTTGCCCACGGTGGTGGCTGGGTTGGTGAACGCGCCAGTCCTGGCGGTTCCCACCAGCGTTGGCTATGGTGCGTCATTCGGCGGGGTGGCAGCGTTGCTTGGGATGCTGAACACTTGCTCGCCCAACGTGTCGGTTGTGAATATCGACAATGGCTTTGGCGCCGCATGCATCGCCTCGCTGATTAACAGGCTGTAAGACTGTTAATCAGCGACTTAGCGGAACTCTCCAGCTATGCCGGATAGCACAAAAGACGCAGCCTTGCTTGCCATAACTCACGGTATATTGACTATGAGTTTTGGAAGCAATTCACACTGGGCCAACGCGCTTCCGGATTGGTAAGTCAACAGCATGATCAAGTTTAGAAAGTTCCTTTGCGCATGCTTCGGGAACATTGCCCTGCTGTTTCTCCTCGTTTCGTTCTCGACGCTGCCGCGCGTGTTTCACATCCCGCAGACGTCGGAACTTCCGTATCCAGACCAGCCGCTCAATGAAAGAACAATTCTCATCGCACTGCTTCTGCAGATACTGGCGCGGCTCATCTTCCTGCAGCCAACATTGATCGCGTTTCTTTACGGCATGGCCTGGTGGAAGGTGAAGCAGGGCAAGCCATCGGGCCGAGGCTGGGCTATTGCCGCAAACACCCTGATTGTCCTCCAGGGCGTTCCGCCGATTCTGCTGGCGCTTCGTTATTGGCATCAGATGTCAGGTCTGGCACTTCAAGGGTTCTTTGCGATTTTCGCCATTCTGCTGGCAATCGGCGTTCCCGGTCTGGTTGCTTTTCTTCCGCGGAATTCCATGACAGAAGGGATAGGCCATGCCCCGTCTTTACCGCGCATCTCGGGAGACGGCACCAGCAAGATGCTCGATGCCATTGCATGGCTGGTGCAGATTGCCGGCTACATCTGGGGCATGTCCCAGTGGGATAAATGGGGCCGCAGCCAGGGACTGCCCCGTGCCTTCGGACTTCTCGAATGGACGGGGTTTGTGCTGGCCATTCTCATCACGATTGTGGTGCACGAGTTGGGCCACGCGGTTGTGGGAAAAGCGCTCGGCATGGGGCTTCGGTCGTTCATTATCGGACCCTTTCAGTGGAGCGTGAAAGAAGGGCGGTGGACGTTCAAATTTGTGCCTGCCCAGATTCTTTCCGCGAGCGGCGGAGCCGGCGTGGTGCCTGCGAGCCTCAATCAAAACCGCTTGGAAGAGATCTGCATGATCGCGGCCGGGCCTGCGGTAAACCTGCTGCTTGGCGTGCTTGCATCCTGTGCGGCGCTGACCGCGCTTGGCCAGCCTTGGGAGCGCCAGTGGCACTTTCTCGCGTTGCTGGCCACTATCTCTTTCATCACCTTTGCCGGCAACCTGGTTCCCTTCCGGCCAGAGGGCTCCTACTCCGACGGGGCAAGAATCTATCAGCTTTTGCGCGGCGGTCCGCTGGCCGATATGCACCGCGCCTTCAACCTCGCGGGAGCTACCCAGGTCACTGCGATACGGCCGAGAGACTACGATGCAGGCGCACTCGAGCGTGCTGCCGCCGCGTTCACGCAGGGGCAGCACGCGCTCGTGCTCCGTCTCATTGAATCAGAACATTATCTGGATAGCGGCGAGTTCGATCATTCCTGCAAAGTCCTGGACCAGGCGGAGTTGATCTATCACGAGTCCGCTTCGGATATCCCGGCTGGATCACTCACTGTGTTCATCATCGGGTACGGACTGATGCGCCGCGACGCGGCAAAAGCGCGCCTTTGGTGGGACCGCAGGGAAGCAAAAGGCGATACGGAGTTCGGAGTCAATCACTGGATGGCGAAGAGTTGTTTGCTGTGGCTGGAAGGGCAACCACAGCAGGCGCATGAGGCTTGGACCAAAGGAAATGCACTCGCGCAAAAGGCACGGCCTACCGGCTCCGATGCGTTCGATACCTATCGGCTGGGGCTGCTGCGGGGATTGCTGGATGAAGTCCCGGTTGCGGCGGAAATGGCGTCCTGACTGCCCCAGGGCGCCTACGGCCTATCGTAAAAGCGGAAAAACAGCGACGGCTTGGCCACCGGCTCTGCCTTCGCAACCAACTCCGTTGTCTGGTTGTCGCTGAGCGGCGTAAACTCGCGTGCCAGGTGGACGTTTTCTTCCAACTGCGCGATGTTGTCGCAACCAATGATCACCGTGCTTACCGGGCGCGAAAGCGTGTAATACATCGCCTCGCGCATGGTCAGCGTGCCGGAGCGCGTGGTCTGGAAGGTCATGCCCTCCCACGAGTGCTTCTGCGCTTCAATGGAGGGTGGGGTCCAGTTAGAAAGCAGGCGGCTGCGGCCCGGAATCTTCATGCCGATGATGCCCATCTGGCGCTCAACGGCCAGCGGCAACAGCTCCTGGTTAAAGCTATAGTGGTGAGGGTCGGCGGCGTTCATGGCCATCAGAATTGCGTCAAACGGATAGCGCTTGATGCCTTCCATCAGCGCCTCGGGCCGATAGTGGCCGGTGAGGCCGAGGTTTCGCACAACCTTCTGCTCCTTCATCTCCACCAGCGCCTCCATGGCGCCGCCCTTGGCGAAGATCTGGTCGATGTCGTACATCGTGCCCACGTCGTGCAACTGCCACAGATCGACGTGATCGGTCTGGAGTAGCTGCAACGACTTCTCGATCATGCGCATCGAATCGTCGCGGGTGCGTTCCTTGGTTTTGGTGGCCAGGAAGGCCTGATTGCGGCGGTGGGCCATCACCTTGCCCACATACTGCTCGCTCCAGCGGTCGGGACCGCCGTAGATCGACGACGTATCAATGTAGTTGACGCCCATGTCGAGGGCGCGTTCGATGATGGGAACGGCGACGTCGAAGTTATTTCCCTTTTCCAAAGCTGCCTGGCCGCCGAGCGAGAAGATTCCAACTTTATAACCGGTTTTGCCCAGGTTGCGGGTGGGCATGGCCGAAGGCGTGACGGGGTTTACGGGCAGCGGGGGCATGGTCCTGGGTGTGTCCGCTTTAAGCGCCGTGGAACCCAGCAGCGCCGCAGTCAGCGCGCCTCCAGCTTTCAGAAATTCGCGTCGTCCATGCTTGCCGTTGATCGGGTTATCCGCCATAAGAGCCTCCGCGCGTCGGTGGAAAGTTGTGAAAGATCATCATAGTCCAAACCGGTTGCGCCCGGATGGCGTTCTTCGTCAATTTCACGATGGGGCAGATGCATCGGTTGTCTTCGGTGCTCTATTCGTTGTGCAGGGTCTTTGCCAGGTCCAGCCGCAGCGCGCGCCGGGCCGGTAGCAGGCCGGCCAGGGCAATGATCGCCACCAGCACAACCAATGCCGCCGCGTAACTGGCGGGGTCGAGATTACTGACGCCGAAGAGTATTCTGCGGAGCACTTTCGACGCTGCCGCGGCGACTCCGGCACCTGCAATCATTCCGATGGCCACGGGCCACAGGAACTGGCGCAACACCGCGGTGAGCACGTCGAACTTCTTTGCCCCGAGTGCCATGCGGATGGCGATTTCCTTCATGCGCTGGGAGACAGAGAAGGACACGAGCCCGAGGATGCCGACTGCGGCGACAAGGATGGCGATGAGCCCAATCATGCTGACGGTTGCGGCGATTTGCTCCACCTGCTGCTGCACATTGTCGCGATAAAGCAGCTTCATCTGGCGGATCTCCGGGAACAGCCTGGGGTCGAGCCTTTCGCTGATGGATTTGGCCATGGGGGGCAGGCCGGATGGCTCGCCGGTAGCGCGCAGCATGAGCACCATGTCAGGCATGTCGTCGAGTTGCGCAGGCCAATACTGCTCCACCGCATCGTCGTCGCTCATGGCGTTGACGCGGGCGTCGCCGGCCACTCCGATCACTGTGTCCTGGTTGGGCCCATCGCCCAGCAGTTGGCCGATGGGATTTTGACCGGGCCATTGCTTGCGGGCCAGCGACTCGCTGACGATGACCACCCTCTTTTCGCCGGGATAGAACGTGCGTCCCAGCAGGATGGGGATGCTCATGGTTTGAAAAAAGCCGGGCTCGACCCAATTGGGATAGATGGCCACGGGGCGGCCCGCGATCTCCGTATCCATCCGGGAGACAGAGTGGCCAAGGGGTGGCAGCTTGACCAAGGCAACCGACTTTACCTCGGGCAGGGCGCGCAGGCGGTCCTGCATTTGCGAGAGATACGCCTGAGCGGAAGCTGGGGTGTAGCCGTAGCGGCCGAGTTGCGGGTCGATGGAAACCAGTTGCTGATAGGCGAAGCCGGGGTTAGTGAACAGCACGTGCTGGGTGGCGCGCACCAGCAGGCTGGAGACGATAAGCAGAACGCAACTGGCCGCGATTTGCAGTCCGATGAGTATTTGCCGGACGATGGTCTTGCGCTGGCGTTGGCGGGCGATGTGCAGTGCCGGAGCAAAGCCAAAGAAGATGGCGGCGATCACCGCCATTCCCATCGCGAAGAGGATTACGCGCCAATCGGGAACGGGAGATAACCAGCCGGGCGAGTCGAAACGGACGAGGGCGACGCGAAGGACCACATAGCTGAGCGCCATGCCAGTCAATGCGCCAAGGGAGGCCAGCACCAGGCTCTCAGTGCAGAGTTGGCGGAAGATCCGGAAGCGGCCGGCGCCGACAGCGACGCGAATGCCGATCTCCCGTTCGCGAGTCACGGCGCGCGCCAACAGCAAGCCGCCGAGATTGGCACAGGCGACGGCCAGAATCAGCAGCGTGAGCATTGCGATCAGGGCGGCGACTTGATACATCTCCGCCTGCATCACCTGCAGATGTCCACCGGGATGGATGTCGATGAACTCGTTGTCCCAGATGTCTTTGGGGTGCTGGTGGCGGAGTTCGTTGGTGAGGGTGAGCAGTTCTCCCGCAGCCATCTGCTTCGTTACTCCGGGAGCGAGACGGCCCCACATTCTGACGCTGCTGTTCGATGGGTCGTTCAGGACGTTGCTGCCGCCAATGAAGTAGGGTTGCTGGGCGATTGGCAGCCAGATGTCGGGTCGCTGTCCGCCCAGGCTGGCAAAGGCATATGGGGTGATGCCGATAATGGTGGCCGGCTTCTTATTCAGGCGAATGGTGCGACCCAGGATGGAGGGGTCCCCGGCGAATCGATGTTGCCACAATGCGTAACTGATGACGGCAACGGGCGGCGCGGTCGGAGAATCTTCGCGGGTGGGATCGAAGAGGCGGCCATTCGCAGCGGATGTTCCCAACTCGATAAAGTAGTTGGGGGTGACGAAGGATGTGCTGGTGGGCTGGATATCGTCGTCCACCTGCATGGGAGGCACGCCGAGAACGGCCATCACGGCCGAGAGGGACTTGGCATGGTCCCGATAGAAGATGGCCGAGAGGTAGGGCATCTCGCTGGTGTAGTCCTGTGGGGACCGGCGCTCAAGGCGGACCAGGGAGTTGGGATCACGCACCGGCAGGGGCTGCAGGGCCACCATGTTGAACAGGCTGAACGCGGCCACGTTGACGCCGATGCCGATGGCCAAAACGAGGACCGCGGTAACGGTGAACCCGGGGGATCGAGCCAGGGTACGCGCGGTGTAGCGCAGGTCCTGACCGAGGCGATCAAGCCAGGTCCATCCCCACGCTTCGCGGGCCTGCTCCCGCATGCGCAATGTGTTGCCAAAATTGTTGCGACCTTCGCGCGCGGCCATCTCACGATGGAACTCCATGTCGTTTTCGAGTTCGCGGTCGAGCCGGCGGCGGTTCAGCAGGTATTGAATGCGACGGAAAAATTCACCCATGATGGGCCTCCTGGGGGGGCTGGCTAGGCGGTGCGAAGGACTTCCTGAATTCCCTGGGTGACGCGGTCATAGTCGGACAACTCAGTCTCGAGGTGACGCCGGCCGTCGGGCGTGATGCAGTAGCAGCGGACCTTGCGGTTGGTCTCGGAGATTCCCCACTCGGCCGTAACCCAGCCTTTCACCAGCATCTTCTGCAGCGTCGGATAGAGCAGCCCCTCCTCCACGGCCAGCACTTCATTGGAAAGGATATGAATGCGCTGGGCAATCGCGTAACCGTGCAGCGAACTGGACTGGAGGACGCGGAGAATGAGGAGGACGAGAGCGCCGGAGGGGGTCACGGGTTTAGGCGTATTAATTGTATGCGTAATGAGCATAGGCATAATTTACTTATGTATGAAAC